>JAEEGK010009339.1_pt1 | contig 22924 bp, 12 predicted proteins | sample 8958771 | NCBI WGS metagenome assembly JAEEGK01 (sample SAMN16246547, study PRJNA631951) | gut metagenome | biome: gut microbiome; feature: rumen; material: SC-attached | host: Bos | place: Iran: Karaj | collected 2018-10 | reverse complement strand
AAAAGTAAATAAAAAAAAAAAAAAAAAAACAAAAAAAATTAAATTTTTAGTTCTAAAACATCAAAAAAAAAAAAAACAAAAGACTCCAAAAGAAATAATAAATAAATTATGTAGTATTTCAAGTAAAATTTCAGAAAAAATTAAATTAAAAAATTTAAATATACAACATATAAAAAGAAATTTTATTATAGATTATTCAAACAATGAAAAATTTATTTCAAAAGAAAATGATAATAATAATGATGACCTAGATATGAATTATTTTTATAAAAGAGATTATCAATTATCAATTAAAGAAATAAACGAATTAAAGCATAATTTATTATTAGGAATGAAAACAAAGAGATATGATAATATTCAAGAAAATAATTTTACAATAAATAATAATCAAAACGTTCAAAATTTAGTTTTATATAATAATGGAAAAATTTTAATTCAACAAGAAGAAAAAAACGATTATAATGTAATTTTATTTATTTAACAATTAGATATTATCAGTAATAAACAAATTATTAAGTGGTTTTAATATTAAAATAAATAAACTATATGGTAAAAATGAAAAAAAATATTGGTTTGGAATTTTAAGTTTTACATATGTTATAACAGTAAATATATATAATAATCAAATAACTGAAATTAAAAGATATAAAGATAATAATTTTGTTGATAAAGTTTTAAATTCATATGATTCAATTACAAATGAATTAATTAAAATAAAAAATTTTTTAGAAAAATGCCGCAATAAATAAATTTTCAAACTTAAAAAAAGAATTATTTATTTCTTAATTTTAATATACAATATCTAAATAATTCAATTAAAATTAATAAAAAACAAGTTTATAAATATAATAGAAGTTAAATAAAATTTTAATTACTATTATTTTATAATAATAATACATAATAAATAAATATTTTAAGTGGATGATTCTTTATTATTATTTTTATTTTTTTTTAAATTCATTTTAAATTTAAGAAAACGAACTCTTTCTAATCGATTTTTAAGTAAAGAATCATAATCTAATCTTTCTTGATAATCAATATCTTCAATATTATTAAAAATATAATTATCAAGGGAAATTTTTCTGTTTGAATTATTTATATTTTTTTTTAAATCTTCTAATTTAGTTTTAATTGCATGAATTTCATAATTTTTAATTTGAATTTGAGTTTCAAGTTCATTTATTTTATTTTTATATTCTTCAATATCTTTTGTTTGAACATCAATAATTTCTTCTAAATTAAATCTTATTGCTTCAAAATTTTCTTTTTGACGATTATATTCTTCAATATTTTGTTCTAAAGAATTAATTTGTTCATTTAATAAATTTATAACATCTTTTGATTTATTTAATTCTTTTTCTTTATCTAAAATTTTACTTGAGTAAATTTCATAATTTAATATAATTATTTTTTTATAAAATAAAAGAAAATTAGAAATAAATTTTGTACATCTTCCATTTGTATTTTTAGATAATATATGAATATAATCTCTTAATAAATTCTCAAATAAATTTATATAACTATTATTTATTCGTAAATCACTTTTTGAAAGTTCTATTTTTTTACTAAATTTATCTAATACATTTCTAAAAATATCATATTGATAAACATCAGAATTTTTTATTATTTCACTTTCTTTTGAATATAAATCTAAATATTTTAAAAAATCCTTATATATTAATTTATAATTTTCTTTTAAAAATTGTGAAAAATTGTTAAATAATTTTGTGAGAAAAGAAAATTTCTCTGTTTTTGAAAATAAATTTAAATTAAAACCTTCTTTAAAAGAATGAAAAGTTGATAAATCATTATTCATATTATTTATATATGTATAATTTATTCTTTCTGAAGATAATAATTTTTTTTTTAATTCTTTTCTTATATTAAGTTTTAATTCATCTTTATTAACTGAATTAATTACTATTTTTTTAAGATTATTTGATTTTTCTAATGATGAATTATTATAAGAAGAATTAAGAGTAGTTAAAAAAGTTTTTCTAAAAGTATTTTTTATTTTTTCACCATTCTTTACATAATGAGTAAAATTAGATTTATTAGACATGAAATAATAAAATAATAATTAAAATAAAAATTAATTAAATATAATAAAAATTTTTAAATAAAACTTATTAATTTTTTTTAAATATTAAATAAAAATTTTTAAATTAAAAAGGGGATAATTCTAATAAAGTATCATTAACCTTAAAGAAGCATAATATGTATAAAAGAGATAAGACATATTTAAAAATTAATCCCCAAATTCCCATATAGAACCATCCAATTTGAGTATTATAATATATTGAACACCATATTGTACAATAAATACCTGATAATCCAATTCCTCCTAATATTAATATTCCTATTATTGTATATATAAAATATTTAAATACATATGTTTTATCTAAACCAAATCTTAATAATTTTAAAATAAATGTTATTCCTATTGATATTAATAAAGATATTAATATTATTCTCAAATCTTTTTTTATTTGATAGTAAAATTGCTTCCTATCATTATCTGGTATTCTTTCTTCTATTCTATCTTCGTTTAATAAAAAAGCATTACAAAGAAATATACATGAAATACTTGTTAAGTGAATATATTTAGTTGAAAATTCATAAAAATATCCTAAATTTAATAATGAATGATTTTCAAATAATTTTTTAATAAATGATTTTTCTATTTTTTTTGAAATATTATTTTTATTTTTTTTATCCTCTTCTTCTTCTTCTTTTTTTTTTTCTTCTTTTTTTTCTTTTTCTTTTTCTTTTTTTTTTTCTTTTTCTTTGTTTTTTTCTTCTTCTTCTTTTTTTTCTTCTTCTTTTTTTTCTTCTTCTTTTTTTTCTTCTTCTTTTTTTTCTTCTTCATCATTAATAATATTGATTTCATTAGTCATATTTCTATTTTCATCATCAATTTCATTACTCATATTTATATTTTCATCATTATTTTCATTTCTCATATTTATATTTTCATCATTGTTTTCATTTCTCGTATTTATATTTTCACCATTGTTTTCATTATGTACTTCATTTTCTTCTTCTGAATTATCATTTAATTTATTAATAGTTCCTGAGCTTTCATTAATTTTTTCTGATTGTGTTGGCAAAATTTGAGGTTTTGATATTGGAGTGTAAACAGATTTAACAGGTTTTACCCAATTTATAATTGTAAATACAATCAATAAAAATAGTATAGTTCCATATAAATATAATGAAATATTATCCTTTAAATTATTTACTTTATTATAACATTTAAATGGTAAATAATATATTTTTGTTTTTTTATCAAAAGGAACATCACTTACATTTAAAAAAACTCTATTTTTTTGATTTCCTGTACAATTAAAAACAGCAAAATTATTATCATTTATGTCTACAAAAGTACAATATTCTGTATTAAAACTTATACCTTGGTAAATATAAAATTGTCTATATTTTTGAGTTAAATCATAACTAAAATTTAAATTTTGATAACAAGGCTCATTAAATGCTTCATCATTTTTATTATAAATATCTATCCCTTTATTTTTATAAAAATGATATAAAGAACTATTACAATTTAATAATAAAGAAGGAACATAAATTTGATAATAATAATTTTCGCATTGTAAAAATATTTGTCCTTTATAATTCCTTTTAGATGAAACATATATTTCTAATCCTAAATGATCATTTTTGTTTTCAACATAAGATTTTACAGTATAAGGAATTGATGTTATAATAATAGTATCATTCTCATATAAATTACTATTTTCACTATTATTAGCACATTCACTAAAATCAATGAAACTTAGAGTAGAATTAGAATAATTTCCTAATAACGAATAAACATCATTTGTTTTATCTACTTTATACCATAAATAAGATATTAAACCATTATTATCTTCAAAAATTTTATAATCTGTAATATTAGTTTCACTTGCAACATCTTTATTTAATGTATCTGCATCCTTTATTAAATCTTTTATATTATTTTTTGTTTCATCTAATCTTCTCATTGGTTTAACTATATCAGTTAGATTAAGTAATAAAAATAATTTAGCAAAATATAATAAATTAAAGGAGTTTTTATATTCCATTTCATTAATAGTAGAAAGAGTATATTTTTGAAATGTTTCTATAGTATCCACTGTTAATCCTTTTTCAATAGGATTACTTTTATTTTCAAATAAACTTATTCCACTTTTAACTTGGGCAACCAAACTAGGATCAGAATAATTAAAATCATTATTAGCTTTAGCATATCTATTAATATTTTTTACAATTTCTTCCATTGAAATATTTTTATTAATAAATTCATTCATATTATATTCACAATATAAACCTCTAAAATTATCTTTACATTCACAAATTAATTTTTCAGGATCACAAGTATTTTTATTACATAAATTATCACAAATATCATTATCCCTATTTTCTACATCCTCTGGAAAAAAACATGTCTCATTAATGTTAATAGTTCCAGGAGGACAAGAATAATAACATTTATTTCTTCCTTTTTCAGTATAATGATTTAAACAATATATACAACGAAAATCATTTATTGGATCAATGGCATAATTTTCATCATTTGAACATTGTTCTACACATTCTCCATCTTCATATATTTTTTTTTCATCTGATGTTTCACTACATAATTTACAACTTGGAGTTTCTTTTTCTACTCTAAATAATGGAGGTGGACATTTTAATTTTGATACATTTAATTGTTTATCATACGTAATATCCTCACCACATTTATTTTTACATGTTATATCAAAAGTATCATTATTAAATATTCCATATAAATCAAATATTAAAAGTAATTGATATTTTTTTTGAGTCAAAGATAAAGATAAAGAATCATAAGTTTTGTTATTTTCTATATTTGTTAAATAACATTTTGTTATTTCATCTTCTAATAAATCCTTTGCAAAATTTATTGTTAATTGTTGTGATGATAAACCTTCAATAAATTTTCCTGATATTATATTTATGTTATTTGAAATAATATTTGATTGTAAATTTATTTCACGTTCAAAAATTTTTGATTCATCAAATTCTTCTTTTGTTTTTATTTTTATTGCTGATTTTGAATCACCAATTATGTTACATATATAATTTCTAAATGAATGATCTTTAGAATAAGGACATTGAATTGAAATTCCATTATAAAAGAAAGTTATTATATTCTGAAAGATTTTTGATGTTTGTAAATTAAAACTTATTGCACCTTTTTTTCCTGGACAAATTGAACCTGTTGATTCATAAGCAAAAATGTAGAAATATCTTTCCCAATATTTATATTTTATTGTTAATATAGCAGCTTCTGATATTTTTTGAGGATATTCACAATTTACAATTAAATTATTATATTTTTTACATCTTAAATTTTGATTAATATTTTGAACTTTATTAATATATATTTGATAAATATTATTTGAATTATTTAATTCATTTACTTCAAATGTTAATTGAAAATTAACAATTTGAGTAGATTTAATAGATTTATCAATCAAATCAATAGAAGATGAAGAAATATTAAATTTAGAATGCTGAATATAAATTTGTCTATCTAAAGTAATATATGAATTAGAATGATAATTATCTATATCTTTACAAAATAAATAAAATGTATATGTATAACCTTCAATTCCCGTTATTTTAAAACTAAATTGATTTTTATTAGATACTATATTTCTTGATTCTTCATTTCCTTTATCAGACATAATTATAATTTTATCTAAAAATTCCATATAAAAATCTCTATTTGTATTTTCAATAGTTATTGCTAATGCTCCAGGAAAAATTTCATTTCCTTTTGGTTCTATAATATTAAAAATAGATTCATTAAGTGTATTATAAATAGATAAATTTAGTAAACTATTATTATTACCAAAATAAAGCATATATTCACCAAATATTATATCAGTTTCAATTTTACAAATTATTCTGTTTGATAAATCTATATCATCATCTTTATTACAAAATAATGGAATAATAGATGTATCTTTTTTATTTAGTTTAATACCTAATTTATCCAAAATACAATAAGTGTCATCAAAATAAATATAATCTTTATAATAAATTTGTTGATTTATTAAATTACTATATTTTATCGGTAATTCATATAAAAGATTATCATTTTGAAATAATTCAAATTTATAATCTCCTGTAGATAAAGGTTCACATTTATATGTAGTATAATTATTTTCTAATTTGCATTGTAAATCATTTAATTTTCCTATTAAATGTATTCTTTCACTTTCTATTAATTTAACTATAATTTGTGATGTAAAATGAATTTGGAAAGAATTATTAATTAAAATACATTGAGTATCATATCTTAATAAAGTTTTCTTATCAAATATTGTTTTATTTGAATTTTGATTGTATAAAAATATTTGACTTAAATTTAAAAGTGAATAACCAAATACATAAGTTCCATTTTTATTAACTTTTCCTCTATAATTAAATTCTTCATCATTAATTTCTTCAAATTTATTTTTAAATTCTCTTTCAATATCTAATTTATAATATATTGAACTAATATATTTCATTCCATCTCCAGAAACTTTAATTTTAATTTCTACTTCTTCATTATTGGACATTAATATAATTGAATCATCTACTGTAATATTTAAATCAAATGTTATAACTTCTTTTTCATTTTCATCAAAATTAATTTTACTTTTAATTTGGCCAGATTCATTTACAATAATTTCTTTTATTGTTTGAATTCCTTCAATTGTTGTATTAAAAATCAAAGAATTTTCTTCTTGTTTAAATGTGTTTTTGTCAAATGAAATGTCAGAAATATTAATTGAATTTATATTTGATATATTATAATTTTTAGTGTGAATGATAATATATGTTTTATCGTCATTTGTTACTTTTAAAACTATAATGTTACTTGATTCTATATTATTATTTATTGTTATTTTTTCATAATTCATATAATTTGAATAATTATAGTGGATATAAAAATTATCTTTCATTGTGTCAATAAAAGGATATTTAGTTTCACATATTATTTTTTCATTTTCATTATTACATGTTAAAGTATATTCCTCAACACTTCCTATTTTCTTAATATATATAGGTTTGAATATATATGAATCATTTATAAATGTAATATAATTTTTATAGTAACTATCTTCCAAAAAAGGTGATTGAAAAAAAATAACAGCTTTATTAAAGATAGTATAATTTGAATGATTTATTTTTATTGAAAATTCATCTTCTCCTGAATAATTTATTTTTTCTTTAGCTTCTTCAGATAAAAAATATTCATTGTCTTCATATTTAAATTCATATTCTTCTGTTTCATTTATGCTTAAAATAAATGTTACATTAGGGATAAATGAAATGTTAAATTTATCATTAAAAGATATATCTGGGCGATAATTTGAAGAAATATATTTAGGTTGATTAAAATTAAACAAACTTGAAAAGGTATCAGCAATAATTATATAGTTATCAAATTCAAATTTTTTTTCATTTTTAAAACGAAGTTCAAATTTATATAATCCTGAATCATTATTTGTAACATCATAACTATATGTTATATAATTTGAATTTTCCATTTCATCAAAGGAATTTTCAGATACAATGAATATATTATCTATTGATTCTTCTTTTATAGTTCCATAACAATATAAAGTAATATTATAATAATCGGGATCTGTTTCATTTAAATCTTTTATAATATAATTTCGATTAATTTCTGTTTTTGAATAATACATATTAGGTGTTACATTATAATTATAATAATCTGCAAATATATGGAAACAAGAATTACAAATATCTTCGTCAAATTCTAATTTTTCTCTTTCTAAACTTATTAATTTTAAATCTATAATATGATTAAAATCTAATACAATTTCTGCTCTTGATGTATCATTTTCATTTTCTATTGCTTTAATTGAATAATTATAATTGTCATCATTTATTTTATTAAAATGAACATATTTAATTAAATCAAGTCTTGAATCATAACTTGTAATATATATTATATTATTATCTAGATATCTTTCATCAGTAATTTCAATATCTAATTCTGTTTCATTAAATGGTTTAGATAAAAAAAGATTACTTGAAACTAAATAATTTCCAATAATTAAAATATAATAACCATGCTCAAAATCTTTGAATAAATTACTATTATTTCTCAATAAAGAATACTTATAAATTCCATTTATAAATTCAGTTTTTTCTCCATATTGAAATGTATATACTTCTCTTTTATTTTTTGAATATAATGTTAAATCTTTTATACTTTCCAATTCTAATTGAGAATTATTATTAACTTCAAATTTAATATAAGGAGTATTTAAATAAATAAAATCTTTGTTTGGAGATGTGAAATTGGACAATGAAACTTGATAATCAGAAACAAAAAATATTTCTCCAGGTTCAATCATTTTTAAATTATCATTATCAAAAACTGTGTAAATTTGATAAAAATGATTTGTTAAATTATGTAAAGGAACTTTAAATGATATATTATTTTCAGTGATTATAAATTTTGATTTTTCAATTTCAATATCATTATAAATATCAGAAATATTATCTTCTTTTAAACCTCTTAAAATTATTTTTTCAATATTATTAATTGATTTATTATATTCAAGAATTATATTTTGTTCTCCATTTTCTCTATAAAAAAAATTAGGTTCTATTGAAATTATAGAAGGATCTTCAACAATAATTTTAAAATCTGAAGGAAAGAACATAATTTTTTCATCTTTTTTATCACAATTAACAAAACGTGAAATATAATTAACTTTATTATATTTTTCTTTTAAATAATCAGTAAAATAACATTCAATTAAATTTTTATTTGAAAAACAAATATCTGAAAAAGGTAATTTCAAAGTATCAGTTTCTTGTACTTCATCATTTAAATCAAAAACTATTGATTGTGGATTCTCTTCATCATGAATAATGTAAATAGGATAATAATATTTTGAATTATTATTTATTTGAAGATTATCATTATATAATTCTAAAGTATCATAAAACATTATATTATTATTATCATAATATAAAGAATGAGGAATTATTTTAATTCCATAAACTCCTTTTTCTTTCGAAGAAAAATCATATGTATATAAAAACTTATTATAATTGGGAGAGTCTATTTTAGTTTTATATAATATTTCATCTTTATTCTTATTTATTAATAAAAGATCAACATTGCTTTTTAATGATTGAGGGAAAGAAATATTTAATGTAAGATTAGAGTTTTCATAATTATTAGAATAAGGAACACAATTATTTTCAATAATATATTGTGCTATATAAATATTCCTATATTCATACTGATTATCAGGTAATGGTTCTGGATCAGGAAATTCAATTTGATTTTCTTCTATTTCTTCATTTTCATCTTTTTCTAAATTTCTTAATAATTTATTATTATGTTTGTTTGAGGTATTTATTTTCAATTCTTTTATTTCTCTTAATCTTCTTGTTCCTGATTCTTCACTTTCACTTTCATTTTTATATTTATATCTAATCAATGCTTTTACTGGTAATATTCTTTGTTTTGTGAAAAATGAAAATAAATATTCTTTATTTGTTGAATTTAATTCAATAAATGTATATGGTACATAAATAATATTATTCATCATTAACTCTAAATTTTTATGTGCATTATCATTTAATTTAACTCTAAAAAGAATTTCTTTTGAAAATTCTTTAGCAATAACTAAAGGATCCAAAATAATAAAATTAGTTACTATTAAGGTAAAAATGTGACTTTTATTTGTATAATCATATATAGTAAATAAATAATTTGCTGGTTTATCATTATTATTTAAAGGAATATTAAATTGTAATTCTTTGTTATTTATTAAATAATTTGAATTTTCTACTTTATTTTCAACACCATCTTTTATATAATTAATTTCTTTAATTTGTTCTTTGAATATTTCATTTTTAAGTTTTATTAAAAAATCTAATGAATTTGGTTTTATTAAAGCAAAAGTTATGTTTAAATTTATAATTAATTCATTCTGATATAAAAGAAATGTAAAGTCGGTTTCAAAAATACTACTATCTTCATTTATAATAGAAATATTATATAATCCTAATTGTCTTTCTTCGTTGTTGTTGTATGTAATTATTCCATTATTTCCTTCATTTATATATTGATTTTTTGTTATTGTAAAATTACCGTTTTTAGAATTAAAAAAAATTGAAATATCATTAATGTTTTCATTAAAATAGAATGTAATTGAAAAATTATAATCATTATCAATTACTTTATAAGATATTTTATCAATTTCTAAAAGTATAGGATTATCGGCTAGTTGTCTTTTTTTATCTATTTTATCAATAAAAAAACATATATATCTTTTACAAAGGAAAAAATCTTCATTATCATTAGTATTATTTATTGAATATATATAATTTCCTCTTAATTCTTTAATATAATGTAAATTAAAATGTGAATTAGATGATTTCAAATAATAATCTTCTAAATTAATTTTGCTTTTTATTAAATTTTCTCTTAAATAAGTGTTTTTTTTGACATAAGATATTTCTTTATAATTAAAAATAATTTGATTGTTTGATTCATTAACATTCAGTTTACCAACATTAAGTATTTTACATGTAGGATATTTTGTGAAATTCATTTGAAATATAACTCCATTATTTAAAATGCTCAACGACGGTTTTAATTTTTCAATGAAACCTAAATTTGTTTTACATTTTAAATAAACATTTGACTTATTATACCCAGATATAAAGATATTTTCATTTTCACTCAAACTATCTTTTTTTAAATTAAAACTTATTTCATTTTTAAAATTAAGAATTAGATGAAATTTTTTGAGCAAAATCAAAAAAAACAAAGAAAAAGAAAATTGCATACCTATTTTATAAATAAATGATTTAATAACAGATTAAAAATTATAACTGATTAAATTAATTAATTTTGAAAAAAAAAAGTATTTGAAATCAATTAAAAATAATTATATTTAAAAAATCAATCAATAATTTAAAAAATAAATAATTTTTTTTTATTAAAATTTTTTTTCTTCATTTCAATAAAGAGAAAAAATTTAAATTTTTGTAATAATATAAAAAAAAAATCTAATCTATTTTTTAATTAATATTTGCATTTAGAATACTTCCACTACTTATAATTTTATCTAATCTCTTAATATATTCTCCATTTAAAATAAAATTAATTTCTCTCTTCATTGCAGTAGTAAATCTAGAATAAGGAATAGAATTTATTTGCATTGATTTTCCAGGATTATGTTGTTTATCAAAAGGATCTTCAATTGAAAAAGCAATATTATCAGATTTACTTTTAATACATTCACTTAAATCTCTATTAATGGAAATTATTTGATCATTATCAAAAAAATAAGAATAATATTCAAAAAATTTAACAAGTAAATTAACAGCACTTTCTTTATTTTCTAAACCATTATTTATTTTATTCATATATACTTTTATTTTATTTAAGTCTTCTTCATAATAAATATTAGTTTTAATATATTCACCATTATGATAATATTCATATAAATTTTCTTTGTTAATATCTATTTTTTGTAAATTTGGAAGAATTTTTGGTTCAACAACTTTTTGTAAAAAATGAATTAACATTAATAAAAGAGCATAACTGCTTAAAAATTTATCAGGAGCACCATGAATTTTATTTATTTTTGCCCAATGTTTAATATATAATCCTAAAATATGAAATCTTTGATCAAATAAAGAATATAATCTAATTAAATTTGTATTTAATATAGGTAACATATTATGTACTGTAATATCAATCATAAATTTTGTTTTATTATCTATTAATCTTAATAATAAATATCTCCCTGTTCTATGAGTTAATTTATGTTCTGCATATTTTTTTGTTATTTCTTCTTTTATTCTCTCAAAATATTGATCAAATTCTATTACATTACATTTTGGAACAATACAAATATCTATATCTCCAGAATCAATTAAGAAATTATTCATATATGACCCATAAGGCTTTATTTTTTTTATTACTTTATCTTTTATTAATATCTTTTGTATTATTTTTTTATATTTTTGAAATGTATATGAATATATATCTCTTTTTTTATTAACATTATAATTTATTCTTTGATATAAAGGAATTAAAATTTTATTTTCAAAATTTGTTAAATTATTCCATATATTAACTGGATTTTCAATTTCTTCTATTTTTAATTGTAAATATTCTCTTTTTAACAAAGCATCTCTTCCTCTAATAAAATATTGTAAATTATTCATTATATTAACAAAAGGGATTTTATTATGTTTATAATAAAGAATTTTATTAATAAATTCTTGATCAAAAATAGAAGTATTTCCTCCAGGAAAACCATTAGAATAATTTAAATAAGTAGGAATAATAATTTTTTTATTTTCAGAAACAGTAAATTCTTCATTAATTTTATTTTTAATAGCTCCTATAATTTCAGAATCAACTTCTTTAGCAGCATCAGTGAATTTATTTCTTTTATTCTTATTATTTTGTTCTTCAAATATTTTTTTTTGTTCTTCTTCATCAACAATTTCTTTTTGTGCTTGATGAATAATAGCATCTAAATCAATTTTATCTTTAATAAATTCTTCTATTTTTTCTTCATAAGTTTCTTGCTCTTGTTCATTGATAATATCATTAATTTCATTTTTAATAATTTCTTCTTCAATTTCATCTTCAATTTCTTTAACATTAATATCATTTGGAAAATCATCATCATCTTCAGAATTATTTTTAACTAAGAAATATTCGTCATTTTTATTATTAATTCCATTTTCTGATAAAAAGTGATTGAATTGATCATTTATTTCTTCTTCATTTGGTGAATCTGATGATTCTTCATTTTCCTTTTCTAAATCTTCTTCTTCGTTTATTATTGAATAAAAATTTCTTAAAGGTAAATTATCATCTGATAATACTGTTTCTTGATTATTTATTGAATCTGGAGAAGGAGTTAAGAAATTTCTATTGAAATTTATATATTCTATTGGATTTGGTTTATGAATTTCTTCTTCTCTTTTTTCAGAGTTTATCATTGAGTTTAATATTTCATTTTCTAATTTTTTTATATTTTCACTTTCTAATATTTTATTCTCATTATTTATATTATTTTCTTCTTCTTTTTTTTCCATTTTATTTATATTTTCATTATTGTTATTTATTTCATTTTCATTTTCAATCTTTTTTTCTATTATATTTTCTTTATTAATATCTAATATATTTTCATTCATTGGAATATTATTATTTTCTAATATATTTTCATTTAAGGATTTATTGCTGTTTTCTATAATATTTTCATTATTATTGTTTTCTATAATATTTTGATTATCATTGTTTTCTATAATATTTTCATTGTTATTATTTTCTATAATATTTTCATTGTTATTGTTTTCTATTATATTTTCATTTATAATATCATTATTGTTATTATCATTTAAATTTTCTTTAATATTTTCATTTGTTTCTTTATTTAATTCTATATTTTCAATTTGAGTTTCTACTTTTTCATCTTGATTATTAGAAACTTCATTATTATCTTTAACAGGGACATCAATTTCTCTAGCTTCAACAGAATATTTAACTTTTGGTAAACTATCAATTTCAATAAAATCTCTTTTTGCTTTTCCACTATTTAGAAAAAATTGTTTATTTCTTCTATTATAATATCCCCCATCAGAACTATTTCCAGATTGATTATTTTGATTGGAATAATAATTATGATAATGATTATCTCTATTATTATAATGATAATTATAATGACTTCCTTTATAAGGATTTTGTTTAAAATTTGGATTTGCATTATGGTAATATTTATTTTGATATCTATCACTGTTGCTACTTGAAATATTATTATTATTATCTTCATTTTCATTTTTATTTTCTTTATTTTGATTTTCTTCTATATTTACTTTTGGTCTTAAAATTATTCGAGGAATATTTGTTAATGAAGGACCATTATTATTATTATTATTATTATTATTATTATTATTATTATTATTATTATTATTATTATTAATAGTATTATTATTATTGTTATTAATAGTATTATTATTATTAATAGAATTATTATTATTATTAGTATTTGAATTTATTTCTTCCTTATTATCTTTTTGTTCAATTTCTTTATTTAATTCTTCACTTTGATTAGGGAAAGGAACTTCAACTAATGTAGTACCTCTTGGTTTAATATTTTTTTTATTTTTCTTATAATTATTATTATAACTATTAATATTCTGTTGTAAAATTTGAGAATTAATAGTAGCTGAATTCCTATGTCTATAATCATTATTATAATAATTTTTTCCTTGATTAGAAACAACAGATTGAATAACTTCAATAGAAGTATTTTTCTTATCATCATAAATATCATTATTATCATTTAAATAATTTTTTTCAGATAAATGAACTTCATATTCTTTATCATCACCTTCAAAATATTTTTTATTATAATAACCAGAATTATAAGTATTATTTCTATAAGGATGTCTTGAATAAAATCTTCTATCATTATAATAATAATTATTATAATCTTCTTCGTAATAATGTTCATTTTCATAAAAATTTTCATTATAATCATATAAATTATTTCCAGTATTAGAATAATTTTTATAATCAGAATAATCTTCAAAATATTTTCCTTGATTTAGTCTTTGTTTTTTATATTTAATACTTAAAATTTTCATATCATTAAATTTATTTTGTAATTCATTTCTTTTTGGTTCATCAATTCTTCCTTGAACAACATAAAATAAGTTTTGCATTTGTTTAAAAATTTTTTGATCAAATTTACCTCCTTTGGTAACTTGTTGTAAATTATTTTCTATTGCTTCTCCTAAAATTCTTCCGTCGCCAAAATATAAATTTTTAAAAGTCTTTTTTTTTAAGTTTATTACTGTCATTTCTGTATATTTTATTTTCTTTAATATTAAATCTCTATATTCAAAACCACTTAAATTTTTTATTTTATCATATATTTCATTAATCTCTTTTAATAAATATGTTAATGTTTGATATTGAATAAATAAATTTAATGTGTCTACAAATTTTAAAGCATAAATAAAATTATCTATTTCATCTTTTGAATAATTATTTTCATATAAATTTTTCTTTTTGAATAATTGAAAAATTTTAATTAAACTTCCTATATTTTTATTTATTCTTAAATCCATTTCATCTTGATTTTTAATGTTTAAAATATCTTCTATTTTATCAAGATAATACGAATTTATTCTGGAATAATTTTGGTATTGAGTGTTTGAGTTATCATCTTGCCTATTCATTATTTTAATAAAATATATTTAATTTCTCATGATATAATTTATTGGAAATTAATTTTAAAAATTATTTAAAAAATAATTGTTAATTTCTTTCAAAAATTTAAAAATTAAAAACAATATTGAATATTCTTTAAATATCTTTTTTTTACTTTTATATTAAAATAAAACCCATTTTTTATTTTTTTTAAACTTTAAAATATTAAATCTTTTATATTATTGATATATTTTTTATTTTAATATTTAAAATCTTTTTTAAGTTTTTCAATAGTTTTCATTATTTTTTTGATATTTCTAATATATTTTCTCAATATTTATTGTTAAAAATAAAATAAAAAATAAACAAAAAATAAGAAATTATTTATATTTCTTACTATAATTTTTAAATAAAATAAATAAAAATATTTTTAATCCCTTTTATTTTTTTTTTTTCTTTTTTTTTTCTTCATTTTCTTTTTTCTGTAAAATTGAAGGAGGTAAACTTAAATCAACATTAAGTATATGATTTAATAAATAATCAATAACTTTATCTTTATTATCTTTATGTTGTTGTCTCATTAACTCAACTTCTTTTTTAAAATCAGAATCCATTTGTTCAAAATAATTTTTAGTAACATTTAATTTTTCTTTATCAGCTTCTAATTTATCTCTTTGTTGCATTTCATAATTTTTTATTGTTTCCATTGCTTCTTTTCTTGCTTGTTGTAATTTTTCTTCTTTAAATTTTTTTGCCTGTTTTATCTCATTATTCATTCCACTTTCTTGTTCTAAAAATTTCTTATACCAATCATTGAAAATTTCTTCAAAACTTTTTGGTCTATCTTCAATCATTTTTTTATATATATTAATTATAAAAATTTAATGAAAAAAAATGATAATTTTAATTATTGTTATTTAAAATTTAATTCTTAAGTTTTTTTAAATAAAAAGATTTAAGAATATAATCAGAATTATTATTATAATCTTAAAGTAATTTAATTTCTTTTTTAATCAATTTATTTTTTTTTATTTTTATTTGATTTTTTTTTTATTTATATTAGACTTTAAATCCTAATTTTTCATTTTTTTTCATAAATCTCTATTTAAAAAAAACAATTGTTTGTTTTCAATTTTATTTATTTCATCTAACTTATTTAAATTTATTTTCAATATATAAAAAAAGTAATTACATTAATTATATAAAATTTAATTTATCCAATTGAAAAAATATATAATCTAAAATGAATACTCAACAAAATAGTAAATTAATTGAATTAGCAAAAGAAAAATTTATTCAATTTTCAATTGATGATCCTGAAAAAATGACATTAAAAGAATTTAAAAATTTTTTAGAAGATTTTTTTAAAGATGATAAAGAAGTTTTAGTTAAAATTGATGCTGAATCAGTTTTTAAAGAATTTTCTAAAGATGATCCAAATTCTTTAACTGAAAGAGAGTTTAGAGAAGCATATAAAGATTTAAAAATAAGTAGAGCTAGAACAAATGAAAATATTGATTCTTTAATTTAAAAAATTAAAAAAACAATTTAAAATTATCCTTTCAATAATATAATTTTAATTTTAAAAAAATTTAAAAAATTTAAATAATATTAATAATATTTTTGGTTATATGAGAAAAACTTTGTTTTATGATATTGAAAAAAAATTTAATTTGAATAAACCAACCAATTGAAGTAATTTAAAGAATGTAAATAAATATGATTATAAACTATTAATTTTAATCAATATTTGTTTATTATAATTAGATAGATCATATTTTAAAACACAAAAAAAATAGAGTTTTTTTTTTAAATAAAAATAGATTTAGGAAATAAAAATTTTTTGATATTTATTTATTATTATTTTTATTTATTTATTATACTTTTCTTTTGTTAAAAAATAAAGGAGTTGAAAATAAAATAATAGTAAAAATATAAATAATTACTATTATTATTATTATCTATGTTTTATGATTGTTTTATTTTATTTTTTTAAATCTATATTGAAAAAATTATCAGATGAAGGAATTCCTAATTCATTTGTTGTTTGTTTTTGACTTGTTAATTGTGAAATATCAAAATTAAAATCAGTTTGATTATTTAAATTATAATTATTATTGTTTTTATTTGAGTTATTTAAATTTAAGTTAGAATTCACCAACAAATTATCATTATTGTTATTATCATTATTTTGATTTCCTTGAGTAAATAAAAATTTTTTATTAAAAGTTTCATTTGTAAAATCATTATTTAAATCATTATTATTTAATTTTCTTGATTTTCATTCATAAAATTTTCATTTAATATTTTTTTATTCAGTGAAAAATTATATTTGTTATTATCTGAAAAATAATCTTGTTCATTATTTTCAATAATTGGATTTTCAAAATAGTTTTGTTTGTTGTTATTTTCTATAATTGGACTTTCAAAATAGTATTGTTTATTATTACTTTCTATAATTGGATTTTCAAAATAGTTTTGTTTAATATTATTTTCTTTATAATTTTTATTTTCATATTGATTATTTATTTCTTTATTATCATTGTTAGAAACAATTTGATTAAAATTATTAAAATTCATTTGATTTGTTATATATTGGAAATTGACATCATAATTTCCATTATAATTATTATTATTACTATTATAATTTGAATTATTGTTATTATTAATAATATTATTATTATTAATATTATAATTTGTATTATTATTTCTTAAATTAAATCCAGAATTATTATTCATTATACCAATTTGATTCATTTGTTGTTGTTTTTTAATGAAATTATTATTTATATTTTGATTATAATTAAAAGTATTTGTTGGTTGTTTCATATTCATATTATTCATATTATTTATCGTATTCATATTATTTATGTTATTTATCGTATTCATATTATTTATCATATTCATATTATTCATATTATTCATATTATTTATCATTTTCATATTATTTATGCTATTCATATTATTTTTAAAAATCATTTGTTTTTTATATTGGATTATCATTGGAAGAGTTTGTGATAAAAAAAAATACATTTGTCCTCCATTACATAGGAATTTAGTTTCTATATCACAAATTAATAAATAAGGAATATTATAACAATTTTCTAAATATTGAGTTAAAAATTGAAATAATTCAAAAGAAGTTAACTGGGTAATAAGTTTACCTTCATTATTATATATCATCCATCCTCTTCTATTTATATTATTACCAACAATATTTAATAAATTTTCTTTTTGCATTAATTGTTGTTGAAAATTTAAATTTCTATTTCCATTATAATTATTTTGTATTCCTTGCATCATATTTTGATTATTCATCATAAAATTATTATAATTATTATTAAGTAGATTATTATTAATATTTGATTTTGGAATTTTCTGTTTTTCAATTAAATTATTATTATTTTTCTTCTTTATTTCATCATATTGATTTTCAATATTATCTTCATTGTCTTTCCCTTCAAATAAAGGATTTAAATCATTTAAATTAATATTATTATTTATTTGTGAATTTAAAATTTGATTTTCTTCATCTTCTTTTTGAATAAAAAAATCATCTTTTTGCATTTTAAAGTTATTCATTTGTTCTATATCATTATTATCTTTATTATCATTAAAATCATCTTTTTCTTTTATAATTTTATTCATATTCATTTCATTAAATTTATCATATTCATTTTCTTTTTCTTTCATATTTTTATTTTTATCATTTTTATTGATTAAATCATCCATATAATTAATATCTTTAGGAATAATTCTTTCAGAATCTTTTATTTCACCAATAATACCAATTTCTTTCATTTTAGAAACACCTTTATTTTCATTTGTATTATTTTTAGTATTATTATTTTTATTATTATCTAATAAATTTTGATTTTTATTATCTTTTCTTATTTCATTTTTATTATTTTTTGTCAAATTATCTTTTTTCTTAATTTGTTTATTATTATTTTTATTATTATTATTATACTTTTTCTTTTTTTTGTCTTTATCATTATGTTTTGTTCCTTTAATTTTTAGAAAAAATAAATATCTTGGAAAAGGATTTTCTTTCTTTAAATCAGCTCCTATAAAACAATAATTTTTATTAAATTTTTTATTCCATATAACTAAATCTGGTATAGTTGATTTATGACTTATAATAGCATTTTTATCATTTTTTGTTGCTATATATAGTTCTTCCATCGGATCAACTAATTTAAATTTATCAAGAGTACTTTGTATAAAAGTATCAAATAATTTGAAATCATGAAAACCTTTTATTTCAGTTTTACTTTTATAATCATTATTATTTTCTTCTTTATTTTTCATATTTAATTATTTAAATGATAGTTTTTTACTTTTTTTTCATTTAATATATATAAAATATTTTTAAATTAAATGTTTCTAATCTTTAATTGCAAACAAATTATTTGAATATTAAATTAGAAAAATAAGTTGAGTTTCTTTAAAATAAATAAATTTAAATTTATAATTAATAATCACAATAATCTTCATTAAATCTTTTCTGAGAAATTTCGTCATCGAATTAAAAAAAAAATAATTAACTTTTTAATATATATAACAATTAATTGGGAAATTATTTAACAATTCGAAAGTATAAATATATTAATTTCAAAAAAATTAATTAAAATTCTAGAATGAAGAAAAACAATCAAGAATTGAAATTTTCTGTTCTAAAAGTAAAAAAAATAATACAAGAAAACAAAGAAATAGGAAAAATAGCAAATATGACACCTTTTGTAATATGTATATAATATTTAATAAATATATAGCAAAATCTTTAGAATATTTTATTAAAGATGTTTTAATTGAATGTTCTAATTTAGTTAAGAATAATGGAGGAAATAAAGTTACTCCTTCTCATATGTAATTTATCATTTTTTTTAATTTTTTTAGTAAAAAAGTGATTTTAAATAATCCTGATTATCAATTTCTTTCTAATTTAGTACAAGATATTTCTGATGAAGGACCTACTAAAAAAAAAAGAGGAAAAAATAATTCTGAAGGTGATAATAAGAAATAAATTATATTTTTATTTTCTAATGAAATGATTATTTTTATTTTTATATTTTCTTTATGTTAAAAAAAGATAAATTTTTTTTTTTCATATTTAATATTTTATAATAATTATTTGTTTAATTTCAAATTTTTTTTTAATGTCAATATCAAGTAAAGGACTTGATTTAAAAAAAGCAAATTTTTCAACAATAACACAAGAAGAAGAATTAGAAAATGATAAACAGAGAATTTTAAAAAAATTTAATTTTTTAAATAATCCAAAGCATACAACCAATGATGAAATGAATGAAAATAATTCAGGAGAACAAATAAATCAAAGCCAAGTTTATTATACAGAAAATAAAAAAGAAAAAAATAATAATAACGTTTCTGAAAGAAATACAATAAATTCAATTTTAAATAATAATTATAAATATAACACAGCTCAAAAATCAACAATGGCAAATAGTATTCAAGCAAGTAAACAATATTTATTTCCTAATGAAAAAGAAAAGAATAAAATTTTAAATGATAAAAAGCAAACAATAAATAAAAAAAAAGAAATAGAAAATCATATAGAAACAATAAATTCAATTAAAGAAAATAATGATATTAAAATAAATAATAATCAAAATATAGAAACAATATATTCAAAAAAAGAAGATAAAGAAGAAATTGAATCTGATTCAAATACAAAAAAAGAAAGTAGTCGAGAATTAAATTTTAAAACAAAAAATATTTTATCTGGTGATTTTGATATGGGAAAAGATTCAGATTCAATTTCTAGAATTCAACAAAATGAAAGTTTTAATAATAATAATAAATTAAGTGAAAATAATGATGATTATGATGATAATAATCCTAATTTAATTTCTCCTTATCAAAAAGAATATAATAATAAAAGATATTTAAAATTATTTGTCAAACATCCTTCTTATATTATTTCTACTAGATTAATTAATGATGAAGTTAATAAATATCATATTGTTAATCAAAATAAAAATTATAAATTTATTTCTAAAATAAGAGAAGTAAATCAACAAATAATACAATTAAATATAAAATCTTTTTTAAAACTTAAAGATTATCCTCTTTATAATTTATTAAGTTTTTGTTATGAATCATATAATAATTTAATGTTACATACAAATAAATTTATTTCTGCCAAAATAAATTTAGTTTTAAATAATTTATTTGAAAAACCAATAACATCCTTTTCAAAAATATATAATAATTATTTTAAAGTAACAAACCATTTTTTCACTGAGAAAACATTTAAAAAGAATAAAAAAATATATTCTTTAATAAATTTAGTAATTCAATGTAAAATAATAACAAAAGAAAGTGAAAAATCAATAGAATTTGGTTATAATTATAAAGTAAATAATAGAAAATATAATAATTTATGGAAAATAGATATAAAGAATAAAAAGAAAATAATATTATGGATAAGTAGTGAATTAGAGTCATTAAATAATAATTCAAAAAGATTTTGTTATACATCACCAATATCATCTTTTTCAATAGGAGATTCCTTTCAATTAGATATTATAATATATAGTAAGAATGGTCCAATTGATCCTTTTTCTATTGAATGGACTTATCCTATTTTAACTGAAGTTTCTTATGGAATTTTCCAAAAAATTCCTGTTGGAAATTCTTTTCCTTATGATCCTTTAAGAGCTTGTGAAATTGAAAATATGATTCATTTATGGAGAAGTGAATATGAAATTAAAAATATTAATTTAATTAATGAATTTAAAAAAATTTTCTCTAAGAAATTCTATATTAAAAGTATTGTTTTTGATATTTCAAAATTATATTTTTATAAAATACAAATGACTGCTTTTTATATTGGGAAAATTCCAAAAAATAGTTTTACTAATTTTGATATTGATATTATTCCTTATGAAAATGAATTAATAAATGAAATTCAATGTATAGGATTATTAAATACAGTAAATTACTTAAATTCTTTTAAAATTAGAGTTGGAATGGATGTAATATTTTATTTGACTGATGTTAAATAAGTTAATATATTATTATAAATTTTTTATTTTTTTAATATAAATGAAATAATAATTTTTCAAATTCTTCAAATTTAATTAATTGAAAAAATGATTAATGTATATGAAGATAATAATTCAATTTCTGGATTAATTAATCTTGCTAATGTTGTATATGATGATGAATTTGTACAAATAATAAATAAATTATCAAGTTCAATTAAATCTTATTTTAAAATAACAAAAAAAACAATTGGAGAAATGAATGAAAGTTTATTAAATATAAATAATGATTCTTTATTTACTAAATGTGTTATTAATGATATTTCAATGAATGATTCAATTTCAAAAATTGAATCTTTACCAGAAAGAATAGAATCTATATTAAAAAAAAAAGGAAATATTGATAATAATATTTCTTGATAAAAATTTAAAGTTTTTTTTTGATGAAGCCTAAAAATTTTTTAAAACAATGAAAAATACAAGAAATAAAAAAATTAATGAAGTTATAAAACAATCATCAAAAAATTCTCCAAATAAAAGTTTCCAAATGCATAAATTTAATAGTTTTAGATCTCTAATTTTTTAATTCAAATAATAAAAATCGGAAAAATTATATTAAAAGTAATTCTGGTTCTAAAGATAAAAGAAGTAAAACATT
>JAEEGK010009338.1_pt1 | contig 22926 bp, 13 predicted proteins | sample 8958771 | NCBI WGS metagenome assembly JAEEGK01 (sample SAMN16246547, study PRJNA631951) | gut metagenome | biome: gut microbiome; feature: rumen; material: SC-attached | host: Bos | place: Iran: Karaj | collected 2018-10 | reverse complement strand
TTCTTTTTCTTTTTTTAATAATTCAATATCTTTTTTTAATTCTTCTCCTTTTTTTTAATACATAAAAATGAGATAAAAAATTTTGGTTTGTTTTTTTAATATTTTTTTTAATATAATAAAATAAATTTTTATATTTTTATATGATAAATAAGTCAATTTTTTGATTTATTTTGTTAATTTTTTGTCAAATTAATTTTTCATAATAAATTTCATTTTTTTTTTCTTTTTTATATCAAAAATATATCTCTATATTTTTTATGATTATATGAGATATAATATAATATTATTTTTAGATTTTTTTTATTTAATAAATTATATCCTAATATTAAAAATTTAAAAAATATATAAATTATTCATTTATTACTTATTAATTTTATAATAAAAAATAATATTTTTAAATGGAAAATTCTTATTGTTATATTTGTAAAACTACTAAAAATATGGATAAATATAAGTACATTTTTTCTTGTCATCATTCAACTTGTATAAATTGTCTTTATTATTTAATATTTGAAAATCATATTAAAGAAGTAAATATTGAAAAAATAATTGTAAATTGTAATTGTAAAGAAGGATTTATAGATATTTCTTTAGATAATCTTTATGAAATTTTTAATTTAAAATATAATTTAAATGATTCAGATAAAGAAAGAGAAAATTGTTCTATTCATCTAAATGATGAACAAAATTTATTTTGTAAAACATGCAATATATATGTTTGTGAAAAGTGTTCAAAAAGTCATTCTGGGCATTTAATAATAAAAGTTGATGAATACGCTAAATATATTAAAAAATTTTTATCTGGAATTCCATTAACAAATCATTCATTAAAAGATTTTACTGATAAATTTGATTTATCGATTAAAAATTTATATAATGATATAGAAAATTCAATAAATAAAACAATAAAAACAATTAATGAAACAATAGATAGTTTAACATATTTAAAAATACAATATATAGAACAAATTAAACAAAAATATACCCAATCAATAAAATTATTTAAAATAATAAAAATGTTTTTTTCTGATTTTTATTGTGAATTTAATGCAAGAGAAACTATAACTGATATTTTTAAATTAAAACATTTAAGAGATATAAAATATGAATTTATAAATTTTCAAACACAAATTAATCCTGAATTTTATTCAATTCTCTCATCAATAAAAGAAAAAACACAAGATTTAACAGATTCAATAAGTCAAATATTATCATATAAATTAAATTATAAAGAAGTATCAAGAGGTTATGTTCAAGTAGATAAAATTTATGGTCATAAAAAAGCAATATATACTGCAATTCAATTAAATGATGGTAGAATATGCACAGGTTCAGGTGATTTCTCAATTAGAATATGGGAAGAGAAAAATGGTTCATTTGAAAATACAATAACAATAAAAGATTCTTATGGTGAAGTAGTGACTTTATTTCAAAATAATGAAGGTAAAATTTTCTCAAGTACAAAAGGAAATAATACAATTAGAGTTTATGTACAAAAATTTAATATAAATAATCAAGAAATATATGAATGTGAATCAACACTTTCTGATCATAGTGATATTATTACTTGGATGATACAATTAAATGATAATAGATTAGTAACATCATCAAGAGATAATAGTATAAAAGTATGGGAAAAAATTAATGAAAGTTATGTATGTAAACAAACATTATTAGAACATGAAGATGCAGTATATTGTGTACAAGATATTTTAAATAAGAGATTAGCTTCAGTTTCAGGTGATACAACAATTAGAATTTGGAGGGAAAAAAATAATAAATTTAGTTGTACTCATATAATAAATGGACATAAAAAAAAAGTAAGATCAATTGCTTTAATGAAAGATGGTAGATTAGTTTCAACAGGTGATGATTGTACAATTAAAATATGGAGAGAAGAAGGTGAAAAATTTAAATGTATTATTAGTACTATTGCTCATAGACATTTAATAAATTGTGTTATTGTATTAAAAGATGGAAGAATTGTTACTGCAAGTGCTGATAAAACTGTTAGAGTTTGGAAAGAAGGAAATAGAGGACTTATTAAATCAGAAGTTTTAAGAATGCATAAAAAAATTGTTATGGGAGTTATTGAATTAAAAGATAAAAGATTAATTAGTTATGATGCTGATTCTATTGGTTTAGTTTGGAAAAATGGATATATGTTTGATTAAAATGGTTATTTAAAAATTTTTTAGTTAATTAATTTAATTATAATTTATATAAAATTTTATATATAAATTTTAAAAAATAAAATATTATTGTATATTATAAAAAATTGTTTATTAGTCATCGTCTACATTTAATATATCATTTTTAACTTTATTAATTTCTTCTTCAGAATTTTCATCTTCTTCATTTTCATTATTTTTTTCCTTTTCATTTTCAATATTAATTTCATTTATTTCTTTTTTAATTTCTTCAACTATTTTTTTATTTATATTATCTTCATCTTCATTATCTTTAATAATTTTATATTCATTTATATTTGGTTGTTTATTTTCATATAATTTATGTTTTTGTATTAAATTATCAATTTCTTCACTTGTCATAATAGTTGCATGTTGATCATCATCATCAAATTCCATTGGAATATATGAAGAATTTTTTTTCTTTTTTGGACAAATCCCATTTTGTAAAATTGATTTAATATAATTAGAAAAACTTTTACATTTTGTAGAAATCATTCCCATATTCTTAAATAAATGTTTTTTAAACAAAAAAAATAAAAAAACAAATGAATATTTTATTTAATATATATTTAAATATTATTAATAATGTCAGCTCAAATATGTAATAATTGTACAAATGAATTAAAAAAAGAAAGATTAAAACATGATTATGAAAAAATATTAGAACAAAATTATTCATCTACATATAATATAGATGAATTTAAAAATAAATATTCAAATTCATTTTTGTATTTAACTCATTTATTTAGAAATGGAAAATTAATTTTTAATCAAACACCAAAAAAAAAAGAAAAATTGAAAATTAAAAAAAAAAAAATAAATTATCATTTTAAAGAAAATAAAGAAATAAATAATGAAAATTATATATATAATAATAGATCAGACCCTTATAAAGAAGCAAATTTATTATGGAATTTAGCAAAAAGAAATCAAAAAAAATATTCTTCAAATGAAAAATTTCATCAAACTTTTTCTGCATTCGAAGATTTATTAGATAAAAAAAATAATGAAGAAAAAGAAAATGAAAATAATTTAAAAACATTTTATGCAACAAATGTTAGAAAATGTTTTTATGGGAGAAAAAATAAAGATAATATTCCTTTATTTTTTCCAAATATAACTACTTGTCTTAATGAATATTCATCAAAAAGTGAAAAAGTAAGACATGAAAAATTATTAGATGAATTTGGAAAATTATCTTTTTATCTATATCAAAATCCAGAAAATAAAATAAAAATTATAAAAGATTTTTTAATTAGATTTCATTTAGTTGATATTAACAAATATACAAATAAACAATTATTAAAATTAGAAAAATTAGTTATGAAATTTAATTTTATGATTGAACCTTATAAAGATATTAAATCAATGATAAAAGATACTTTAAATGGAAAAATAAAAATTATAAATGAAGATGATAAATATTATAATTATATTTCACCTAATATTCAAAAAAGAAAATTAAGAGATTTTCAAACAATATCAGATAATAATAATAATTTATATAAGACTATGGGATTAGAAAGACAAAAAAAAATATATTTAAATAATTTTAATTATGATGGAAATTATAATAAAATTTTAAATGATATGGAAAAAGAAATTAATTTTGTAAGTGATTCAAAAATGTCAACAATTTCATCAAAAACAGAATATGGTAAATTTAAATTTATTACATCTTCTAAAGATGATAAACAAAAAAAACCAAATATGATATTAACGAATGAAAAAAATATTATTAAAACTAAAACTGCAACAATTCAAACTTCTGATAGAAGTAGAAATAAATCAAAAAATTCAACAATAAATCAAATAACAGAAAGATTATATTATAAACCAATGAGTAAAGCTTTAGCTGTTGATGATATTAAAAAAAATGGCAAATTAACTGAATATGTTGCATTTACAACAGCAAGAAATAAAGTTTTTGAAAATAAATTAAAAAATTTATTTGAGGAATAAATAAATTATATTTATAAAATTATTTTATTTCTAAAAATTTTTATAACAATAATTATTTTTTTTTTGTTTAACTTAATATTAATTAATTATCACATTAATAAGTGAAATCATATCACATATAAATTGAAATATTATGAGAAAAATAGTATTAAAATTGTAAAATAAATTCCAATAAAATGATAATTAATAATTGAATTTTCCTAATCTTCAATTATTTCAGGAATATCTAATGCATCTTTAAAACATTTTAAACATATTGTAAAATTACATTCTTGATCATAAAAAACTCCATAAGATACATTAAAATGACCAAAACATTTATCACAACTAAAATTATTAAATTTACATTCATCTTTTAATTTATGATTAACTGGACATTTACTATCAACAATAATTTGAAAACATTTATTACAATAAATTTTATTACATTTTTCACATTTCCATCTTATTGTTATTCCATTTTTTGCAGGTAAATTACATTTATGACATGAAGATGAATCATATAATAATAATTTTCCTTTCCATATTAATGGATGATTTTCATCACAAAAATATTTGCTTTTATATTCATTTTGTATCAATTGAGATTTTAGTTTTGACATTTAATTTTGATAATTTTTTTATGATTTAAAAATTTTTTTGTTAATAATATTATTATATCAATTTAAAAATGAATCAAAATGTAATTTTATTCCAATGGGTATCAAATGTATTTAATTAATTGATATAAATTTTATATTGACAATTTTATTATATTTTGAATACTGATTTTTGTAAAACTAATAAATAATAAATTTTACTTTTTTCATGAGTAATAATTAATTATTTAAAATGTTTTTTAAATGTCAAAAATATCTAATAAATGTTTAGATGAAGAAATTTCTTTTTTAAGAATAACAATAGAACATATTGTAGAAGAAAATAAAAACATTAAACAAAAAATAGAAGATTTAAAAGTAACTTATCAATCTGATAAAGATTTATTAAATGAATATTATAATCAAATATCAAATAAAGATTCAAATGTAAGAAAATTAACAAATACAATTCAACAATTAAAAACAAGATTAAATCATTTAGAAATTACAAATAAAAAAAATTATTTTAGAGTAAATTCAAATGGAAATTTAAATGATTTAAATTTAATTGATGATGAAATGATTATTAAAGGTCCATCTACAGAAAGAATTAAACCAATAACTAAAGTTCAAAGTAAAAAAAATGGAGATATAAATATTATTCAATTTGAAAAATTTAAAAAAAATGAAGATGAAAATTTCACTAATTATTGCATCAAACAAAATAAATTATTAAATGATTTAAATAATTTAAGAAATAAATTAGATAATTTATATAATTTAATTTTGAATGATGAAAATAATGAAGAACAAAATTTTATTAATTTCAAAAAAATAAATCAAATAAATTCTTTAGATAAAATTTTAGAACATAATAAAATTTGTGATAAAGAATCAAATAAAAAAGAATTAATATTATTATTAGATGATAATAAAAATATTTGGGAATTATCATTAGAAAAAGATATGACTGAAGATAAATTAAAATCAGGTGAAATAAAAATAAATAAAAATAAAGAAGAATCATTAAATAATAATAATGAAGAAATTGATGTTGAAATTTCAATGAATAGTTCTTTTATTGAAGAAGAAGATGGAGAAAATGATTTAAATAATAGACTTGATAATAGTCTTAAAGTAAATTTAAATGAAAATTTTACAGAAAATGAAGAATTAAGTAACTAAAAATTATATATTTAATATCAATACAAATTTATTTTATTATCTATCTATTTATTCAATAATAATATCAAATAATATAATAAATAGAAAACAAAATTTTAAATATATAAAAAAGAATAAATATTTTTTTTCAATTTTTAAATTATTAAATAAAATTTCTTAAATATTCAAAAAAAAAAATTATTTTTTTTTTATTTTTTTAAAATTCCTTTAACATAAGTAACTTTCCTAGTATGTTTTCCTTTAAAAATTCCTTCACCATCCATTTTATCATCATGAAAAGGTCCTTCCCAAGTAGTGCCTGATTTAAAATAATAAATTCCATGTCCTTCTTTAACATCATTATCAAATTCTCCTTCATATCTATCACCATTTTTATAATAAATTACACCTTTTCCTTTTCTTAATCCATCAACAAAATTTCCTTTATATTTAACATCACTTAAATTAGCATCATAAAGTATTCCTTCACCATTTTCTTTATTATCAATAAAATAACCTAAATAAACATTAGTATCTGTAAAAAATAAACCTCTTCCTTCTTTTTTTCTATTTTTATTTATTTGACCTACATATTTTCCTGCTTTTGTTTTTACACTTGTCCAAGATAAATCTTTTTCATTTGAAGGTGGTGCTAAAGACATAATATTTTTCATATATTTACTTTCTTTTTTTTCAATTTCTGCTTTTGTTAATTCTGACATATCAAGTTGTTGAAAATGTAAATCTTCTTTTGCTTTATCTAATGACATAGTAACATAATCATAATAATTTTTAATATCAGAATTATTTTCTTTTGAAACTTGATCATTTGCATATTCTTGTATATTAATTGATTCATATTCTTGTTCTGGACATTTTGTTACATAAGCTCCTTTTGCTTTTAATCCTATATTTGATGCTAATTTTGTATTTCTTTCCATTGATAATGTACAATCTATTTCTCCTGGTAAAATATACCATTCATATGTTTCATTATTATTTTCATTATATGGTGATATTATAAATTGGTTTTTCATTTCATTTGTTGATTCAATATATTTCATTATTTTTTTTCCATTATTATATACTACTCTATGACCTATACCACTATTTTTATAAGAACTTAAAAATGATGAAAATTTTCCTCCTGGTTTAAAATCTTTTTCAGATGTTATACCTTGTATAACCATTTTTTTCAAAAATGGAAAACCATTATTATAATCATCTAATTTAGTTTGTCTAATTTTAAATTTTGAATTAGAATCAAATTTCACAAAATATTCAGTTTCATCTTTTTTAGTAGAATGAGGAATATCATGATAAGTATAACAAATATAATATCCAGGAGTTAGAACTTTAGAAATTGAAGTATCTTCAAATGAATTATTAGCTCCTTCAAAATCAGTCATCATTGAATCAACATCTTTATTAGGATTATATCTCATTAATATTAAAGTAGTTGGAATAATAGCATCAGTATATTCTCTATTAAATCTCCACATTTTTCTAATAACAGCAGCAGAAAAATCTCCTTTTTCTTCTAAATAAATATTAAAAACTTGTCCAAATCTAATATTATCACCTTCAATTTTAAAAGTTTTAGAATAACTTTCATATTGTACAAAACAAATATCAGTTATAATGAAATTTTTATAATAATCATCATAACTCATATAAAAAGTACCATCATCTTTTTTAACAAAATTAACTTGATTTTTTTCTTCTTCACCCCATAAAGGACTATTATCACTCCAATCACCATTCCATTCTCCAAATCCCCATGTATTCCTTAATTTAACTAATCTAATAATTTTTCCATTACTTTTAATCATATAAGTTCCAATTAAAGTATAAGCATGTGAATTAACAAGTCCTTTACTTTCAACATTTTTAGTTGATGAACATGATAAAATACAATTTTTATTACTAGCATAATTTATTGCATTCCATAAAACTTCACTTTTTACTTTAGTATGATTATGACTTTCACTTGGGAATCCTGTAAATGTTTCTAATACTTGATGCATCCATCCTTTTATTATATTTGAGTAACCACCATTTAATTTTGCCCAAGCTTTTTCTAATATACAAACATATATTTCATTTTTATTTGGTCTTGCATAAACTTCTTTTTTAGTTCTTTTATCAATTGGTATATAATCATCAACAATTACAATTTGAAATTCTCCATCAATGAAAAATATTATTTCAAAATAACCTTCTTTATTTATTGTTTTTGTTTTGAACATTTGATAAATTAAATTTGGATATTCGGTTAAAGCAGCAACACTTGCAAGAAAATAACAATCACCTAAAATTCCTTGATTAATATCATCTTTTTCAATTTTATTTTCAAAAAGAAGATATTTTTGATTTTTAAATAACTCACTACATCTCATCCATCCTATTACTTTAGTATCAATTTTCTTTGCATGAGCTTCTCCTTCTTTTGGATCTATAAAATTACCAGATGAGTCTTTCCCAATTAAAGAATTTTCATTTGGAGGAAATAAATCATCAGTATATGCTTTTCCTTTAACTGGAGGTTTTTGATTTCTCCAATATTTTAAATTTTTATGTTCCATTTTTTTTCTAATATATATTATAATATTTTTTTATTATAAAAAATATAATATTAAAAAAAAAATATTATTCTAAAATTGATAAAATAAAATAATTAAATTAAAAAAAAAAATGAAACAAACAGAGACATCAAAACAACAAGAAACATCAAAATTATCTCAATCACAAAATGAACCAAAGCATATTAAAATATCAAAAATACCAAAAAATGTAAATCAATATAGTCACTTAATTGATTGTTATTATATAACAGGAAGTGATATAGAATATATGCTTGCATTAAGACATTATGATAAATTAGGACCAGTATCAAAAGATTTAAGTACAAATTCACCTTCATTTTATGATACAGATTTACAAAAATATAGAAAAAGAATTGAATTATCAAAAGATGAAAAAATGAAATTAAAAACTAATTTAGCTGTTTATGAACATGTTATTGATCATAAAGCAGGACAACCTGCTAATAGTTCTATTTTAGATTTTGAAACTTTACTTAGAAAAAATGAGAAAGGTGTTATTAAAAAAAATATCAATCCTTTACCATGGAATTCTACAACTTTTCCTAAAACTAGAAATTTATTTGATCCTTTCTTACCTCCTATTTTAGAACAATCAAAAACTAATTTAGAAAAAAATAAAGATAAAATTGCTAGAAAAATTATTCAAATTAATACAGTAAGATTATTTTTTTTAATTTTTTTAGTCTTCATCAATTAATGGAGAAAAAGTTAGACAAAGGAAATTTGATATGTCACCAAATATTACTTTGAGAAGTCTTACTGAACATTGTCCTAGTTCTAGATATAATAACAATTTTGGAATTAAAAATATTGGCTCAATTTCTCATTTAATGAATTTTGATAATATTAATTCTACTACACTTTGGGGAGGAAATTTAAGAGATTATGGAAAAAAGATTAAATTTAAACAATGGAAAATTTAATATTTAAGTTCGTTTATTATCGATGTTATTAATAATTTTTTTGTTAAATAAAAAAAAAATTATACTTTTTAAAATTTTATTAATCTTCTTTAATATTTTCATTTTCATATTCTTTTTTTTCACTTTGAAATGAATTAAATGGGAGTTGATTTAAGTAATTTGTTTCAAATTCATTTTGAGTTAAAATGAAATTCATTCTATTTTTAACAAAATTACTTATAAATTTAGGATTATTTTCTTTTTTAATTTCAGTTTCAACTATTATTTTTTTATCAATTCCTAAATAATTTAATGAATATACTTCAATATTAAATTTAAGATTTCCTTCATTTTCTGCCATCATATTATAATCATATGTAATTTCATATTTTTTATCTTCAAAATTAAATTTTGTAATTCCAAAAATAATATCATTATTTTCATTTGTTATTATTAATAATCCTTTTTCTTTAAATTCTCCCGGAAATATATTTGAATGTCCCCAACCTATATTTTTATTTATATTATTTGAACTTCTTAATATTGAATTTTTAAATATTATTAAATCTCCAACTTCATAATGTTGTACCTCAATTTCACTTTTTATATCAAATGTTGGTATATTATTTAATGCTTCTTTTATATCTGAATAATTTTTTATTGATTCATATTTATTATTAATTTTATTAAATTCTTTTTTTAATTCTTCAATATTTTCAAATTTTGAGAATATATTACTAAAATCTTCATTTGATATATCTGGTAATTCTAAAAATTCATTTTTAATTAAAGATATATTTGTTTCTTGATGAAGAATTTGTCTTGCTTTAATTAAATTTCTTAAAGTATTTAAAGTATATTTTTTAATATCAAATAATTCTAATTTTTTAGCAGTTTTTTTATCATCATCATTTATTCTTTTATAAAAATACCAAGTATTATTACAATTAATAACCATATTAATCATATTATCTAATAATTCAATACTTTTATGAAATATATAATAATAATCTTCATAATTTTCATTTAATAAATCATTTTGATTATCAGTAAAATGATTATATAAAATACAAATTGCTTTTTTATTTCCATAAGAAATATCATCATGAATTTCATTTTCATTAATAGGATAATATTTATTATATTTTATATATAATTCATCAACATATTTTTTTTCTTTTAAACTTTTTTCCCTATAAAAAAATTCTTTAAATTCTTGTGCCAAACCAATAATAAAAGGAATATGAAATAAAGGACTTTCCTCATTTAAAAAATAATAAAAAATAGATTGATCAATTAAATACAAACCATCATTATTAAATTTATTAGAATTATTAAACCATTTTATAAACCAAATAGGACAAATAATAATAAAAGATATTGAAACAAAAATTAAAATAAAATTTGCAACTTTTCCTTTAAATAAAAATTTAGGTAAAGCTAAATCAATTCTTATAAAACCAGGACCATCTGGATTACCATATTTTTTATAATTTTCTTTTCCAATTGGATTTGTTAAAGCTCTATATGCTTTATTTATTTCCATAAATTTTTCTCTTGAATTTTTTGATTTTGATTTATCTGGATGATATTTTAATGATAATTTTTTATATGATTGTTTTATTTCTTTTTCACTTGCTGATTCTGATATTTCTAATATTGAATATGGGTCAAAATTTCTATTTGATGAATTTGATACTTCTTGACATAAAGCAATGAATATATAAAATAGAATTATAAAAATAATTAAATAAATAAAAAAAGTTAAATTTATATTTTCATTTTTCTTTTTAGAATTATATTTTTTAATTCTTTCTTTACATTTTGAACATTTACATATATTATTTTCAATATTATTTGCAAATGAAATATCATAAAATAATCTTTTAAAAATACTTATAAATAAAGGAATAATTATAAAAAGTATAATTGCAGCAATAAAAGAATAAGAAGTGATATCATTATCTTCTTCAGAATTTTTACCCATTGATATAAATCAAGACAAATAAATAAATTTAATTAATTAATTAAATATTTATTATGTTTTTTATTACTATTTAAAACGATTAAACCTAGAAATAATTAAAAAAAATGAAAAAAATTTGTAAATTATTATGTTTTTTTCAAAGAAAAAAATTTGATAACGTTAAAATTTCATTTAATGAAATAAATTTTAATATAATAAAAGGAATTCAAAGTAATCAAAGTGAAAAGGAATTTAATTTACAACAAGTAGATACTTTATCAATTAAATCAGAAGAAGATGATGAATATTCTTCTTCTCAAGGGACTTTAATATTTCCTGAAAAATATTTAAATAATACAGAAAAAAATATTAATTTTAAATTTACAGATTATAATATTTTAAATTATATTGAAAAACAATTAAATAATGAAATTGACTTTGAACCTTTAATATCAAAAAATGGATTTGATTTATATATAAATAAAAAAGGTTCAATTTTTAATAAAGATTTTCCTGCAATAAAACAAATAAATAAAATAAGTAAAAATGAATTTCCAAAAGGAACAACTATTCAAGTATTAGATTTTTATATGAATAATCCAGAAATAAGATTAAAATGGGATAAATCATTAAAAGATTATAAAATAATAGAAGGAGATAAAAATAAATATATATTACATTATATATGTAAATCTCCAATGATATTTGTTTCTGAAAGAGATGTAATTGATAAAAGATATGATTTTTATTCAAATAATGCATTTTATGATTTTTCATCTTCAACAAATGATAATTTTTTACCAGAAGGTAAAAATATTGTAAGAATAAATGATATTTGTTCTATTTTTAAAATGTATGAAGATGGAGATGATTTTAAATTTATGTCAATTACTCAAGTTGATACTAAAATGAATATTCCTCCTTCAATGTATAGTATTACTATGCCTGGTAAATTGAAAGAATGGTATGAAAAATTAAAAAATTATATTAAAGATAATTTTAAAGGAGATTTTACTCAAGATGATAATAATAATTCTATAAAAGAAGAAAATAAATTCGATGAAACAATGAAATTAAATCAGTAAGATATAAATTAAGTATTATTATTGTAAAAAAAAGTTTATATTGAGATATAAATCATATTTTAATTATTTATTTAATTTTATTTTTTATTTTTTAACTCGATTAAAAAAAATGTTTACTACAACAAAAATTTTAAATAAATCAGAAAAATTAAAATCATCATTAACACAAATAGAACAATCAGATTTAGAGAAAATAAATATAATAATAGAGAAAATAAAACAAAATCCAGACTCCTATAGTTTTTTATCCCCAGTAGATACATCATTAATAACAGATTATTTAAGAATAATAAAAGATAGGCCAATGGATATAACAACAATAGAAACTAAATTAAAACAAAAAAGATATCATTTTATTCAAGATATAGTTGATGATTTTCAATTAATTTGGGATAATTGTAGAATTTATAATAGAGAAGACTCTTTAATTTATGCACAAGCAGAAAGAATGGATAAATTTTGTAAAGAAACATTTAATTCTTATTATCATATACAACAAAATGAAAAAAAAAATTTTGTATCTGAATATAATAATAATGTTTATGATGAAGAAGCATTTAATAATCCTAATTATTATAATGAAGGAGGGAGTCCAATTGAACCTTATTTCCAAAATATTAAAAATAAAATTATTTTGGCTAGAGCAATTAAATCTTTAAACCCAGTACAAATGAAATATTTAATTGAAAATTGTAATTCTATTAAACCTTATATAACAACTGATGATGATAAATCTAAAAATTATAATATTCATATTGAAAATATGATTATCGAAGATTTAGATAAAATTTATTTATTTGTTCATAATATTATTAATGGTTCAAAAAAAGAATGAATTATTTATATAAATAATTTTTTAAATGTATTTCACAAATTGATATTTTAAATTTAAATTTAAATTATTTTAAAAAAATTATTTTTATTCAAAATAATAAAATTTATAATATAAATACATTTTTTAAATACTAATTTTTCATTATTAAAATTATTTTTTATGTCCAATTTTTAAAGAAGTTTCCATTATAATAGAAGAATTATTAATAACTCCTTTTCCAAAATTAAATTTAATTTCACAAAATTTTTCATTTTTTTTAACAATATAGCCTAAACCATAAGGAGTATCAACAGGTTCACCTTCAATAATAATAGGAAAATATTCTTTATGATCTTTAACTTTTCCATTTATAATTTTTTCATCTTCTTCAAAATTGATTTGTTCAAAAAGTGATTTTAAAATATTATAATACATTTTATCTTCAAATTTACATTTATTAACATATAATAATATATAAGCATTTTCAGAAATTGCAGTTTGTTTTGAACATTCATTAATATGTGAATCATTAAAACAAAACCATTTATCATTTATTTTGCAAATTGAAGTATAATGACCTGAATTTAATGAACCATAATGATTTATTATTCCATTTAAATCAAATTTTTCTCCATTTATTTCTAAATTTTCTAATGGATATTTTATAAATGTTGATATTTTTTTATTATACATTGTTGCATATTTAAATCTTTGAAATGATATTATTAATATTGGAGGTAATTTATCAAATTTATAATGCTTTGAAAATTTTTGTAATGAATTACAATTTGAACAAATTAATTGACTTTCTAATTTTTCTTCATCTAAAAATAATTTAAAACAATCATTTAAAGTTGATTTAGATTTATTATTTTTTTTATTATCATCATTTTCATTATCTTTATCAATTTTAATATCAGTAACTTGAGTTAATTTATTACTAATTAATTTATTTTTAATAATTTTACCACACCATTCAACTTGAATAATATTATTAAAATCAAATAATAAACTATTTTCATTTGAAGGATCAATAATACATCCTTGACAAAATTTATACCAAGGACATTTTGAACATTTTGTATATGCAGTTTTATTTAATTGAAAAGTTATTCTTATAACAAAAGGATAACATGGTTTAATTTTTTTTTTCCACCAAACTTCTTTTTCTTCTTCTTTTTTTAGATTAAAAAATTTTTTATATCTATTCCAAATATATTCATATAATTCTCTTGCTGTGTAATTATTTTTTGTGTTATTTACAATTAATATATCTGGTAAAAAATTTATTGAATGAATTGTATATTTTTCAAATAAATAATATGAATTTGGAATTGAATAATAATGATTTATTTCTATTGGATATTCAAATAATAATTTTTCTTTTAAACGTAAATTTTTATATATTGTTTTAGGATAAAATAAAATTCTATTATCAATTGTTAAAATTTCTTCATTTGAATATTTTTTTTGAGAAATTGGATTTGTTAAATTTTTTTTTTCTGTTTTAATATTATAGTTAACTAATATTTTAGATTCATTTTCTTTTTTTAATTTACAAATTCCATTTGAATTTAATATTTCATAAATAAACAAACGTGAATTATTTTGTATACATTCATCAATTTTTAATAATTTACTTATAGGATTTAAACCATAATAATTTTCTTGTACTCCATATGTACAAACAACAAAACTTGTTAAATTTAATATTTTTCTTTTTTCTATTTCTATATTTTTTTCTTCTTCTTTTGATATTATTTCTTCATTAATTGGTTCTAATTCTAATTTTTTTATTCTTCTTATTTCATTTAATAAATCATTTATTGTTTTATTCTTTTCAAAATTTAATTTAATTCTAATTGTTGGAGAATTATATTGAAATTCTTTTTTATTATATTCATTTTCATCTTTTTTTTTTTTATCATCATTTGAATTATTCATTTTCATATCATAAAATAACTTTAAATTATTCATAATTGAATTTTTTTCATGTTCTTTATTAAATAAATCAAACTCTTCATTTATTTTATCATAATAAATTTTATAAACAAAAGGAATTTTAAATAAAATAATTTCCAAATCTAAATATTGATTTAATGGAATAGGTAAATATAAATTATTATAAGTTTCAAAAGTTCTTTTTTGACTTTTACATTTTTCACAAGTTAAAATAGATTCTAATTGAAAATTAAAAAGTGCATTAATAAAACTTGCACTTCTTCTAATAGAATTTGCCCAATAAATATTACTTAATTCATCTTTAGTATTTTTTTTAGCCATAATATCATCTAAATTAGGATAATATTTTCCATTTATTTTAATATTTAATTCTTCATTTAATTCATCTAAAATAAAATTTAAGAACTCATTTGCATCTTGTTGTTCATTTGTTGAAAAATCTTCTCTAATATGTCCAGATATTCTTTTAAATGGTTCTGGATTAATAATAATATTTCTTTGCTTATTTTTTGTTTTTATCCAACGATAATCTAAAATATTTTGAAAAATATCAAATAATTTTCCATTATGACTTAATTTTCCTGTTCTATTTATGAAAAATTCTATTCTTCTATCTAAAAATAAATCTCTTAATATTGGAAGATTTATTAATAATTGAAGTGTTGAATTTAAATAACATGTATTTCCTACATTTACTAATCCTATATTATATATTTCTGATATTTCTTTTTCTAATTTTTGGGTTTTTTTGACTTTTTCTTTCTTTTCTTTATTATCATTTTTTTTTTTTTCTTCTTTTTTATTTTTTGATTTATCTTCTTTTATTTCTTTTTGTTTTTTAATATTTTCTTTTATTTGTTTTTTATCTTCTTTTTTTGTTTCTTCTAATTTTTCTTCTTTTTTTTCTTCTTCTAATTTTTCTTCTTTTTTTTCTTCTTCTAATTTTTCTTTTTCATTTTTTTCATCTTCTTTTGTTTCATCATCAATTGTTTCTTCTTTTTTTTCATCTTCTTTTTCTTCAAATTCTTTTTTATCTTCATCTTTATCTTTTTCAGTTATATCATTTGTTGTTTCAGTTCTTTTATCATCATAAATAATACTTTGACTTTTATCAACTTCTTTAATTTGTTCATCTCTAAATGAAATATTATTATCATTTTTATTTTCTTGAATACCTTGAATTTTCTCTAAATAAGTAATACTTTTTTCATTATTTGTAATTTTACCATCAATTATTAATAAAGCAAAATAAGTAATTTTTTCATCTTCAAAACTATTATTTTCAATTGGGAAAAGTTCATTTTTAATATTAAAAATATAAATTTTTGGTTCAATACATTTTTTTGTATTTTCATTCTTTAAAATAATATCTTTTATACTTTCAGAAATAATTTCTTTTCTTGAATAAATTAAAGACCTATTAATATCAAAACTAGTATTTTTAAATAATAATGAAAGGGCATTTAAAATTTCTTCAATATTAATTTTTTTATTATCTTTTTCTAAATATTCTACAATTTCTTCAAATGTATAAATTTTAGTATGAATAGGATAAAATTCAATTTCATAAATAATTTTTTCATGTTCGATCATTAACGCTTTTTTTTCAGGATGATATAAATTAAAAGTTTTATAATATTCTTCATTAATATTATAATCAATTCTTTCACAAGAAATATGTTCACCTTGAATTTTAAACCAATTAGTAATATATAAATAAAGACTTTTAGGAATTAATAAAAAGTCTTTTTCATAGACTAATTTAGGCTTTAATAATCCATCTCCTTCAGAAATATCGAATAAATTTAATATAGGAAAAGGTTCATTAGGATCATTTTTATGAAAATAAATAAATAATTGTTCATTAAATTCATAGCTAATTGCAAAATAAACTTCTTCTTCTAATATTTTACTTACTGCAAATGATTTAAAGTTATCATCTTTATATAATAAAAATTTAAATAAATTCCTTAGAATTCTTGGTTCAAAAGGTTTTAATTCAAATAATAAATAAGGTATTAAATTTATTCTATCAAAAAAATTAGAAAATGATTTTAATAATTCAAAAAATGAATTATTTTCATTTGTTGATTCTTCATATAATTCTATAAAAGTTGATTTTGAAATTGATTTTATTTTTTCTTCTTTATTAAATATTTCTTTTAAATTCTTTATTTTTATTTCATTTTTATCTGGATATGCTAAAATTTCAAAAGCATATTCTGCTCTTTCTTTTTCAGTTCTTAATTCTATTACTTTTAAAAATATATTTTTAAAATTCTCAAAATCTAAAAACTTTTTCCCTATTTTCTTCTTTAAATATTTTATATATAATTCAATAAATGGATGTGATATTCCAACTTTTGTAAATAATATTTCTAAATTTTCAAATGGATATTTTCCTTTTATTTTTTCATATTCTTCAAATTTTTTATATAGTTGTGAAAAGTGAACAGAATATTTTTCTTTTAAAAATTTTGATTTATCAATTTTTTTTTCCAATAAACAATCACAATAAATATTATATTTATTTGATAATTTTGGAAAATTTGATGAAGGAATATCATCTCTTATATAAAAATCAGAAATTAAATTAATTAATTTTTCACTTTTTAAATATGTTAAAAATTGGTCTCTATTAACCATTAAATTATTTCCTTTTTGAAAATAATTATGTTCGAAAAAAGAAAGCAATTTATCTAACCATTTATCAGACTTACTTTCTAATGAAAAGAATTTAAAAACATTACTTTTATATATTTTTTCTTCTAAATCAATTTTATTATTAAATAATAATTTTGCAATTAGTTTATATTTATATTCTAAATTTTGAGAATATTTAAATATTGAATAAAAATATTTTAAATCACTTAAAGTCATATGATTATAAGTTGAAAATATTTCAAAAATACTTTTAATAAAATCATCATCACCATTTGATTTTAAAATATGTAAATCAAAATAATCACATGTAATATAACCTAAATTATTTGTTGAATTATTAAAAAAATCTTCTAATGTTGGATTATCTTGAATAAATGAATTAATTTCTTCCTTTGGAATAATCTTTGTTTTATATAAGAAAGTCCCCATTTATTTTTATAAATTTAAATATTTATAAAAATAATAATTTAAAGAATAAAATATGATTATAAAGAGAAATAATTTTATTTAAAACAATATTCAAAAATAATTAATATTTCTTTAAATAATGATCTATTTTTGCTTATTAATGATTTTCAAAAATTTATTATTACCGCTATAAACAATATTCTAAATTTAACTTTCAAATTTCATTAATAATATTAATATTATTCTGCTATCATTTTTATTTTAATTAATTATTAAGGTTTGAATAAAGGGTTTTTTATTTTTAATTTATTTCTTTATTAAAATATATATATATTTTTTATTTATTTATTTTAGTTTTTTTTTATTGAAATGAATAAAGAAATTAATTCACATAGAGTCTTTGAATCAAATTCAAGTTCTTTTACTACTGATAGTGATATTGATTTACCTAAACAAAATTTTAGTGCAATATTAAATAATCCATTATCAAAAAATTATTTATCTAAATTAAAACAAAAAATAAAAAAACCAATAGTTATTCCTAAAAATGAATTTAAAAAAGAAATATTGAAATTTTCAATAATAGATATTTTCCAAAATGATAATTTAAGTGATAATAATATTACAATTAAAAAAGAAAAAGAAAAAGAAGAACAGAATAAAAAACATAAGAAAAAAAAATCAGTAAAAGAAAAAAATGATAAATCAACTACATCTAGTGAAGATTCTTCAATAAATCAAAAAACTTTTCAAATAAAAGATTATATTAACAAAAATTATGATGATTATTTAAAAATATTAAATCATGATTATTCATCTTTTCATTATAATCATTATAATAGAATGATTTTTGAAAATAATACTTTACAAGAAATAAAAGAAGAAATGAGCTCCAAAAATTATATTTCAAATTCAGAACATGTTTTTGATAAAATTGAACCAAGATTTTTAGTTGATGAAAGGATTTATAAATTAGATGAAAAATTATTACAATTATCTCCTTCTGAGTTACAATTTAATATATGTAAGTTAATTGAACAAACTGGAATTATTGAAATTGAATTAGAAAGGATTAATGAATATAATTACAAAATTAGAAATTATATTAATAATTTAGAACCAAATTTATATAAAAATATTACTTCATTTTATGAAATTGTTAAGATTTTAAAAGTTAAAAATCAAAGTATTAAGAAAAATTATATTTTAGTTTCTAGTAAATTAATATTGAAAAAAAATAAACAAGCTAAATTAAAAAAAATGAAATTTATTTTAGAACAAATTAAAGAGTTTAATGATATTTATAATAATAGAGAAATAAATAATTTAGATAAAGCATCAAAAATTATAGAATCAATTCCAAAATTAAATATTATTAAAGAATTAAGAAATAATATTGATTTACTTATTGCAAGTAAAAATGATTCATTAGTTGAAGAAATTGAAAAATTAATTTCAGATTCATTAAATAATTTATTTACAATATCAGAAGAAAATAATATGAATAAAGGTGAATATTATAAAATAGATGATAAATTATTTAGTGAAATAAATGAATTTAAAATAAATATGAAACCTAATTTGACTTTAAAAATAAATGAAATTAATAATATTAGTGATATTCAAGAAAAGTTTTTTACTGCTTCTTTTTCTAAGTATATAAAAAATAAGTTATTAGAAAGATTTGTTGAATTTAATTGTGATACTTTAAAATCAAATATTTTAAAAATTCTTTCATTAAAAAATAAGAATGAGATTTTATATATTTTTTATCTCTCACAATTTTGTCAAAATGAATTTGAATTAATGAAAAAAATATTTAATAAAAATGAGAATAATGAATTTTTCAATACATTAAAAACAAAATTGATAGATAATTTTACATCAATAATATCTCAACATATAAAAGTTATATTTGATGAAATTAAAAATTATTTAAATAATGTAACAGAATTTTTAGTAAAAAATCATTTAATAAAAGAAATATTCAATAATTCAATATTAAAAAATAATTTAAATATTTCACAAAGAATTGAAGAATATGAAGAAAAATATATTATAGAATATTCAAAAGAAAAAGAAAATAAATTAATAGAAGGAATAAAATTTGATAATTTTATTCCTTTAGATAATGTACCTTATACTTATCAAATTTATATTAATAAAATAAATGATTTTAATATTTTAAAAGTAGGTTCATATGAAAATACTATTAAATTTTTTGAGATTACAATTGATAAAGAGAAAGAAAATGAAAAATTATCATCATTACAATTACCAAATAATTCTCAAATTAAAATAATACAAACTTCATTTGAGATAATAACATATACATTTGAAACTTTAAAAATGCTTTCTTCTTTTTCAATAAATAATTATTCAAAAATTTTAATATCATTATCTTCAATATTAAAATTATATGCCCAATTAAATAAGATAATAGTAATAGAATCAAAAGGACATTTAGTTTCAATAACTCAAAATGAAATATCAATATGTTATTATAATTATATATTAATTCAACAATTAATAACAATTATGTATAATAATGATACAAATAAATTTTTAAATCAATTCAGTGGAGGAATTTTTGATAAATTATATAATGAAATAAACATTATAATTGTTGAAAATGAAAAAAGCTTAAAAATTAAAATTGATCAATTAACTCAACAATCATTACAAGAATGCATTCATAATTTTGTTAAAATAATTAGTGGAAAAAATTATCCTATTGTAAATAATCCTGAACTTCCTATTAATGAATTTGCTTTAAGTTTAATTAAAATAGTAAAAGCAATTTATAGAGCAACTATTAATTCTTTTGGTAAAGAATATATTAAAGAAATGTTAAAGAAAAATTTAGAAAATTTTGTTAATGATATTGAAAATAAAATAAATAATATTATTATTGATGGTGATGATGAAAAAAAACAATTTAAAAAAGATTTTGTTTTTATTAAAAAAAATATTGATAATAATATTGATGATTTAAATTTAGAAAACTTTAAAAATAAAATAACAATTATTTCAAAAAAGTTTTTCCCCAAAGAAAAGAAAAAAAATAAAAAACATAAAGAAAAAGGTGAAGAAAAAGAAGATGATAAATAAAAATATAAATTTAATTAACATTATTATATTTTTTAACTTTATTATTTTTAAATATAAGGCAAAAATCTCTTATTTACGTTTATAAATAATAAATATAAATTTTTTTATTATGTCTCTTGTATCCCATATAGAAATAATTGAACAAGATGAAAAAAAGATTCAACCAAATCTTTTAAATAAATTAAAAGAATTAGATAATTGGAGATTTAATAAAAATGATAATATTCAAGATCAATGCAATTATTATAGAACATATATGGGTAATGAAAAAAATGAAAAAAATTTTATTGATGGAAAATTATTATCTTCATTTTTAAAAGATAATGAAAAATATAAAACAAATCAAAAACATTATCAATATAATTTTTTAGATATTTTTTTTCATGACAATTTAACAAATAATTTTGATTTATTTTATTTTAATAGTGAAAATAATAATATTCAAATAGTAAATTTGAATATTAATTATGAATCAATAAATGAAGAACAAATATCAAATATAAACCTAATTGATATTAATGAAGGAAATTTAAATATTGATTCAGATTTAATTGATATGAAATTTTATAATGAAAATTTAATATTATGTGATAATTATTCAATTTATTATTATAGACATAATGATGATTTTTCTAAAATGAATATTACAAAAAAACAAACCTTAACAGAAATACCAAATTTTTTTTTATCTGATTTATATCTTGATACTTTTTTTATTTTATCTAAAGATGAAAATAAAACACGTTTATCATTATTAAATTATGATTCTTTTTCAATTTTAACTCAAATATATTTTGATGATAAATATAATGGAGGAATATTTTTCAATACACAAGATTTAATATTATTATATCAAAAATCTCATATTAAATTATGTGATTTTAGAGAACCTTTAAATTTAAAGAATTCAATTTTATTTAATAATAATTCATTTAATATAAATGATATGATATATGTAGATAATTTTAATTATATAACTATATCTCCTGAAAAAATATCATTATTTGATTTAAGATATCCAACTCTTCCAATAAGTGATATAATATTAAATATAAATTATTCTCAAATTCAAAAGAAAAAAATTTTAAATGATGAAAATGATGAAAATTCATATATTTTATTTGATAAGTCAAGAAATGATCAATCAAATTTGAAAATAAAATTAAAACCAGAATTAAATCAATTAATGGATAATTTTTTGGAATATAATCTAGTAAAAAATGATAAGATTGAATTAGATATTCATGATACTTGTGGATATATTGATAATAATGAAATATATTATAATTTCATTGTTGATAATTATAATGGTGTATATTTAAATATATATAATTTTGATGATTTTAATTATAATAAAGAAACAATTTCTGAAATGAAAGAAGATTTTATTAAAAAAGAATCAGATGATAAAATTGAAAACAAGACTTTTTTTAATAATTTAAATTCTTTATATAAAAAATTTTCAGATAACTTAATTTATAAATCAATAAATAAATCAAATAATAATAATGA
>JAEEGK010009337.1_pt1 | contig 22926 bp, 16 predicted proteins | sample 8958771 | NCBI WGS metagenome assembly JAEEGK01 (sample SAMN16246547, study PRJNA631951) | gut metagenome | biome: gut microbiome; feature: rumen; material: SC-attached | host: Bos | place: Iran: Karaj | collected 2018-10 | reverse complement strand
GCCCGTTTCAGGATTCACGCCGAAGGCCGTCAGTGCTGTGGAGCTGACAATCTGGCTCTTGCCCTTGTACTCGATCAGGATGGGGCTGACGTAGCCACTCTTATTACCCGGGGCGCGGCTCTTCCACACCTCCTCGCCCGTGAACTTGTTGAGGGCCACCATCGTGGTCTGGTCGCCGCAGGGGGTATAGATGACCTTGTCGTCGTAGACCAACGGACACTCGCTGGTGCCCCAGTTGCCCGTCTTGCGCTCATACTTCGAGCCGCCGTCAACCGACCAAATGATCTTTCCGTCCTCAGCGTTCATGCAGACAATCTCGCCCATGCCGCTGATGACATAGAGGCGGCCGTCGCTGAAGGTGGCCGTCGTGCGGACCTCAGGGTAGGAGCCACGCCAGTGCTGGCCATACTCCACGCTGTAGACCTTTGTGCCGTCGAGCTTGTAGCAGCTCAGCATCTCCTTGTCTTCCTGGTCGTTAAGACCGGTGAGATAGATACGGTCGCCCACCACCTGAGCACTGGAGTAGCCCTTGCCGGCATCCTCGACCTCGAAGATTTTCTGAGGGCCTTCGGCCGGCCACTGGTTGAGCAGGCCCGTGTCGGGATAAGAGCCATTGTTCAGAGGACCACGCCAGCCATTCACGCTGGCACCTTTTGTAAAATCAGTCGGCGTCTGAGCCGATGTGCAGGCACTGGCAAAGAGTGCCACCATGATTAATACGTTGCGCATTGTTTAATAGTTTTTGAGTTTATACTAATATGAATTATTATCCATGTGAGGGCCAGCATCAGCAACAGCAGGACGATGGCAGTGGGGGTGAAGAGATAAGCGGTAAGGGGGATGAGGAAAGAAACGGCGTAGCTGCCCGCCATACCGGCCACAACGGCCAGCAGGGGCACGACGAGCTGCTCGCGGCGCAGCATGCCAGCCACAGCTTCTGGAGGAAATCCTAACGTATGGTAGAGCTGGATTTCGGAGCGGCGCGCCGCGAGGTTCTTGCGTATGACGATAAGCAGGCTGACCAAGCCCAGCAACAGGCCGAGGCCGCCCAGGGAAAGGAATATGCTGAGATAAGTATCAGTGACTTCGAAGAACTGGTGCAGGCGGTCGGTGGTTGTGGTGATGGTGACACCATAGTCGGAGAGCGCCTGGGCGATGGGGGTAGTGGCTGATGAGCCACGCACTGGACCTTGGGCGGGAGATTGGAGTGAGAAAAGCATGATGCGGGAGCCCGTCTCGTCGGGCCAGAGCTGGCGGAAAGCTGACAGGGGCATGACGGCATTCCCGTGGAATATGCCAGTGGGATAAGAGCCGGCAATGACAGCCCTGACCTGGCGCCCGTCGGTTGCGTGATAATTCAGGGTGTCGCCCACCTGCTTCATCATGCTCCAAAGCAGGGCCTCCTCGTCGACGGCAACGGGCACCAGGTCGTTTCTTTCAGCTAAGGCAATGCCAAAGGTCTTCATATCCTCAGGCGACATACCTATTACCGACGGTGTCTCGACCTTGTTCAGGTTCAGACAGCTGGCCTCGTCCTCAGTATGCTTGGGCAGCTGCAGGAAACGGCTTTCGGCGGGCAGGTCGTCGAGATGCAGATGGTGACGGCTTGCGGGAGTATTCAGGTCGTACTGGATGGGGATGCGGCTCTCGCCATAGAACTGCCAGCCACCAGTGACTGCCCCGGAGGAATGGCTGAAGTCGGGACGGTTCATGCCTACGGCAAACACGATGAAAACGCCCAGGGCCAGGGTCCAGAACGAAAGCCGATGCTGGCGGCGGTAGTAGTAAAGGGAGGAAGCGAGGAGGCGTTCGTGGCTGATGAGCCACGCACCAGACCGTGGGCGGAGGGGCGAGGGGGAACGGCGGGCCCTTAATCCTGACCTGACGGCGAGGCAGAGGACGAGCAGCGCCAGCAGGACAGCCACGACAAGGGCAATGAGAACCGTAGCAGCACGGGCATGCAGGCCAAAGCCGTCGGTATGGGTGGCACCACTCCACGGACCGGCCAGCAGCCAAAGGATAACGGCAGCATAGGCATAGCCTAAAATGACGCCCACGGGCGAGGCCATCAGCACAACAGGCAGAGCCTCGGCCAGCAAGCGGCGCTGCACCTTGCGACGGCTGAAACCCATGACGCTGAAGAGCTGAATCTCAGGCTGCCGCAACTGGTACATCTCAGCGAGCGGAGTCTGCATCAGCAGAATGGCTGCAATGATGATGAAGAAGCCCAAGGCGAGGAACAGCAGGCCAAAGTCGGTACCGTTCTGGGCAGCGCGAATGGCAGCCTCGCGGGGGTGAAGTAGGTGAAGGGTGAAGAGTGAAGGGTGAAGGGTGAAGAGTGGAAAATCAGTCACAATCTTCGTGGCCACGCCATAGGAGCCTGTCCAATCCTTGCCGACGGCATCGAGACTGACCAGGGCCTTTGGCGTCTGCCTATACTCAGCCCAGTAGTCTTCGTCGGCCCGCGTGATACGACTCATGTCGATGGGCAGGTCGCTATCCCAGTCGGTACAACGTTTGACTCCTGACAGTCCGGGGAAGTCGGCCGTCAGCAGTTCTGCCTGACGCTGAATCTCGCTGATGGGCACAATGCTGACGACGCGGAAACGGTGGCTGCGCGTCTCTAATCGTTTCAACCCGCCACGCGAAACATAGTACTCCATCACCACCGAGTCGCCCACATGGGCATTCATCCGATGGGCAGCATAGTCTGTCAGGATGGTCTCGTCGCCATGTAGCTGGTCGGTCGCCGTCACAAATGAATAAGGTATGGAGCCTAAGCTGTTGACGAAATAAGCTAAGTAACGGGCCGAGGGGGCTAACGCCTCAACGACGCCTTGCGGCAGGAAGACACGATCGATGCCAATGATGTCGCCATGCCTCTGTAGCCCTGAGTATTCTGGTTTCCAGATGTCGCCCACGAACTGAGCATCAGAAATCTGCTCTGGCGACATGATGACATTGATTTTCCCCTCGACGCCCAGGGCCTCGGCCAACTCCCGCCGGTTCATGAAGATATTCTTCGGACGCACCTGTTCCTGGCGCAGCAGCAGATTGCCACCGTCCTGTCTTGACTTCACGCCCTTGACGGTCAGTCGCAACTGCGTAGCATAGCTCTGCGAGACGAAAAGCGAACCTGAGCCAACAAGACTGTTCGAGGGCAGGTGGAGTACGATGGGTTGAAGGTGGAGGGTGGAGGGTTGAAGGTGGAGCTCCTCGTTTATCAGGACTTCGCCCGGCTTGAGTGAATCGACGTCAGAGCCCCAGACGGTGACGGGAATCATCTGTCCGTCAGAAGAGACGAAGCCTTCAGCCAGCAGATAGCCTCTGGCAGTTGCCAGCAAGGGGTTGCCGAGGATGCTGTCGCTGAGGAATCCCGTTCCCGTCAGTATCAGCGTCTCAGTATTTCCTAATCGCTCATTGACACGTTCTGTCAGCGACCCGCGCACAGAGTCGCCCAGCACAAGGCTACCCGTCAGCACGGCCGTCATCACGGCTACCGCCACAGCGACAAGCCGATAGAACCTTCTGTAATATGAGCGACTGGATGTATTCACAGCTTTCCTTCTTTTAGGGTAAACTTCTGACGGGCATTCCGGGCCAACCTCTCCGAGTGGGTTACGACGATGATGGTGGTCCCCCACTCACGGTTGACGTCGTTCAGCAGTTGTGCCACCTCGTCAGCATGCTGACTGTCGAGCTGACCGGTAGGCTCATCGGCCAACAACAGTTGGGGCCGCATGATGAGGGCACGGCACAAGGCCACCCTGCTCTTCTCGCCACCCGATAGCGTCTCGGGCAGTTGTTGCACGACATGGCCGATACCCATCTTCCGGGTGAGCTCTTCAGCCCAGGCCACGTCTTCGGCCCGTGGCGTCTTACTGACAACCAGGGTGGGAAGCAGAACGTTCTGCCACGCCGTCAGCTGAGGCAGCAGACGATAGTCCTGGAACATAAAGCCTATCTGACGGTTACGCAGCTGAAGAAGTCGGCGCTCATCCACGTCGTTGATACACTCCCCACCCAGCTGATAGGTTCCTCCGTCGGGCTGCAACAATGTCCCAAGGATATTCAGCAGCGTGGTCTTGCCTGTACCCGACACACCCGTCACCGCCACGAAGTCGCCTTGCTCAACCCTCAGGTTAAGACCGTCTAAGACCTTTCGGATGCCCCCGCTTCCATCGGCGAAGCCTTTTTGTATGTTGTCTAATTCGATATATGCCATTACTCTTACTTTTCTTTTTCTCCAAAACACAGCAGGGTGCCACGCGCCGTCTGTATGTAGAAGCGGTCCTCGCCTACGACGGGCTGGGCTATCAGCTGCTCACCTGTCTCATACTCCCAGAGTTGCTGGCCCGTCGAGGCATCGTGAATCGTCACAACCCCCGTCTTGGTACATACCAACAGACGCTCACCGGCCAGCACAGGCGAACTTTCGCCCGTCTCGCCTTTCAGGGCTACGTGCCATCTTTCCTGTCCGTCCCTGCGGTTCAGACATACCAGCCGGCGGTTAGGCGTCAACAGGAACACAGCATCATCAGTGACCACAGGCACCGACAGCATTCCGCCGTCATCATCTGTTGCAGCCAACAACTTCCGGTGGCTGGCAATGTGCCCGTTGCTGAGCGTCAGCTCGTAGACATCGCCACCATAGTCGGCCACGTAGGCCTGATTGCCAACGACTACCGGCGAGGCAGGGATATAGGCATCAAGCTTCAGCGAGTCAGCCGGTTCACCCGTCGTGCCATCAACCATGCGCACCCAAGCGTCGCAGCCCCCGAAGAGCGCATAGTTCTGCCAGAGGGCAACTGCGCCGTTGATGTAGTAGCCCGTCTCCACCCGGTGAATCAGTTTCCCCGTCGCTGGCGAAAGGGTGTACATATAATTGTCATAACTGCCCACGAAGAGCCGCCGCTGCCCGTTGATGGCAGTCAGCTGAGGCGCGGCAGCTATCTGTCCCTCCGTCTCATAGCTCCAGCGCTCAGAGCCGTCAGTCAGTGACAGAGACCGCACGCGTCCGTCGATCATGCCGACATAGAGCGTGGAATCTTCAATAGTGAACGATGCCTCCATATCCGACCCTAGCGCGAGGTAGAGCTGTTCCTCGCCAGTGTCAGCATCCAGGCCTTTCATCTCGCCATGCTTGTCGCAGAAGAGAATCATGCCGTTGTAGGCCAGGGGCGAAGCTACCGTTCTCACCTCGTGACGATGCTCCCACAGCAACTGCGGATGCTCAGGCAGTTCGGCACGCGTCGCCGCTCCTTCAGGCAAAGCACGGCAACCTGTCAGTATCAACGCCACATATATAAAGAATACATGTCTCATCACTCTTCACTTTTAACTAACGAAGCGCCAATGCTCCCGTTGGACACAGCTTTGCCACATCTTCTGTTATATGCTTCTTGCTCTCTTCAGGAATCACCACCCGCATGTCGAAGCCACGACGCTCGAAGGTAAAGCCGTCCTGAGTGTTATAGACACAGAGGCCACAGCGTATGCACTTGGCCGGCTCATAGACCAGACGGCCGGTAACAGCTATCTGCTCCTTCACAGGCAGTGACGACTGTACGCCGTAACGTGTCACCTTAATCCCCATCTTCGTGGCAAGGCTTCGCAGTCGGCAGTCCACCCTGCCGTCGCAGGCACAATGCAGGCAACGGCTCGGCTGGGTGTAGGTCTCCTTCATGCGCTGTTTCTCACGGTCGCTGAAACGGCCTGAACGGCTGTTGAAAGGAACAATGCCGCCAGCCCCTTTCCAGAGCTCAGGGGCCTGCGATGCTACGGGCACCGTACCCTTGCTGCCGGGTAAAACCTCATTCAGTATCTCACGTATCTTGACGCCCTCGTCTACTGTCACGCGCCGACAGGCTTTCTCGCAGGGAGCCTTGCAATCATCGCACGACACGTTGCGCAACAGCTTTCTCGCCTCATCCATCTTGCCCATATCGTAGAGACGGATGACTCCCGCCACGTCGATGCCGCGCTGGCACACCATCGTACAAGGGGCCTCACAGTCGGCACGGTGGTCGCTCAACAGCAGTTCAACCGACAGGCGGCGCAGTTCCTTCACCTCGTCGCTGTCGGTCTCTATCTCCATCCCCTCGTAGGGCATCGTCGAGCACGAGGGTATCATCTGCTCCGTCTTCACGTCTTTCACCATGCAGACCATACACGACGGGTGATGCTCATAACCCTCAGCATAGCACATAGAGGGCACTTCTATACCAGCCTCGCGCAGCTCTTCAATGAGCGGACGCAGCCCGCTGACTTCTAACGTATTATGATTGACGCTTATTCTCATACTTTATCGCATTAAAGTCACACTCGTCGATGCACAGTCCGCAGAGCGTGCAGCGCTCGGTGTCAATGGTATGTTTCTTGTAGGGCTCGAAGGGAATGGCGTCGGCCGGACAGCAGCGGGCACACTTCGTACACCCAATGCAGTCGTCGGTCACCGTCAGCCTCACCAGCGCCTTGCAGCTGCCCGTCCGGCAGATGCCCTGCACGTGTTCCTCATACTCATGGCGGAAGTAGCGCAGTGTTGACAGCACAGGGTTCGGAGCCGTCTTGCCCAGTCCGCAGAGAGCCGATTTCTTCACGGCAAGCGCCAGTTCCTCCAGTCGGTCAATATCTTTCATCGTACCCTTGCCTGCCGACAGACGGTCGAGGATATCCAGCATACGTCGGGCACCAACACGACAGAACGTGCACTTGCCGCAACTCTCGCCGCTGATGAAGTTTAGGAAGTAGCGGGCCACGTCGACCATACAGTCGCTCTCGCTGAGTACAACGAGACCACCGCTGCCCATGATGGCGCCTTTCTCCTTGAGTGAATCGTAGTCAACGGCTGCATCACACAACTCAGCGGGTATGCAACCGCCCGAGGGACCGCCCGTCTGTACGGCTTTCAGCCGCTCGCCGTTCTCTACGCCACCGCCTATCTGCTCAACAATCTGCCTGAGCGTTGTGCCCATCGGCACCTCAATCAGTCCGCCATGCTTCACCTTACCCGCCAGCGCAAACACTTTCGTTCCCTTGCTGCCCTCAGTGCCCACTTGCCTGTAGGCTTCAGCACCATGCCTGACGATAAAGGGCACCTGGCTCAGCGTCTCTACATTATTGATGAGTGTGGGCCTGCCAAAGAGACCTCGCTCAGCAGGATATGGCGGACGCAGATGCGGGAAACCGCGCCGTCCCTCGATGGAGGCTATCAGAGCCGTTTCCTCACCACAGACGAAGGCACCGGCTCCCTCAAACAGGCTCACGTCAATTGAGAAGTCACTGTCAAGCACGTGCGCTCCAATAAATCCCCGTTCGCGACACATCTCCAAGGCACGGCGCACTCTGATCACTGCCTGCTGGTATTCCGCGCGGATATAAAGAATGGCCTTCCGGGCTCCAACGGCGTATGCAGCAATCACCAGGCCCTCTATCACCCGCAACGGATAACTCTCCAGCAGAATACGGTCCATAAAAGCCCCCGGGTCGCCCTCATCCCCATTACAGATAACATACCTCTCCTCCTGTTCTGTATGCTGCAATACCATCTCAGCCCCTCCAGCCACAATCTGCCACTTGCGCCCTGTGCTGAAACCGCCGCCACCGCGCCCTCGCAGTCCGCTCTTCACGACCTCGTCTATCAGGGCCTTCCGCTCCATCCCGAGCGCCTTACGCAGACCTTCAAAACCGCCTTGGGCTATATATTCATCTATGTCAAGCGGATTCATCTTCCCGTAGCCCTCAGTCGAGATGCGCTGCTGTCCTTCGAGGAAAGTATTAATTCTCTGTATACGCTGGAAGTCGCTTTGGTACACTATGTTATCCCACGTCTGGTCGGTGTGGTAGGTGTCTACCTGATTGAGCAGGGCATTACGCAGCCAGCGCCACCGTGAAGCAGGATGGAAGTGATGCAGCAGCACCTCCTTCACCTCTTCGGGACGGATGTTCGGATAACGGGTAATCTTGCCGTCTGGCATGGCCACATCAATCAGGGGCACTAAGTTGCAAGCACCGACACACGAGACGGGCTTGATCGTCGCATTAACCCCTAACTCCCGACAGGCCTCCTCCACGGCCTCTTTCACCTCGGCTGTGCCGCTGGCCTGACAGCAGTTCTCCATGCCTATGCGAACCTCTCCTTGTGGCGCTTCTTGCTGTGCCGTTTGCTGTTCGGGACTTGTGACTTGCAGCGCCTCAAACTCGGCCAGCACCTCGTTGACACGGCCCGGCTGCACATGCCCGAATATCTTGTTGTCTATCTGTACCACCGGAGCCAGCGCACAACAGCCCAGACAGGCTATCTTCTCTATCGAATACTGCTGGTCGTCGGTCGTAACGGTATCCTCACCGATGTTCAGTTCGCGGCGGAAGGCATCATAGACTATATTGGCGCCCTTCACATGGCAGGCCGTTCCACAGCAGACGCGGATGGTGTGACGCCCGTAGGGTATCATCCGGAACTGCGCATAGAACGTCGCCACCGAGATGGCCTGTGCGCGGTCTATCTCCGTCGTCTCATAGACGCGCTCCAGGGCATCGGCCGGCAGGTAGCTGAACTCCGCCTGCAGCGCCTGCAGCAAGGGGATGATCTTCTCACGCCCCCTCCCCACACGCGCTATGATGGCGTCGGTCCTGGTGCGGATGGCCTCGCGGGCCTCGTCCGGTGATGTGATATTACAATTCTCGCAAGCCATTATGATTCCTTTTTAACCACGTAAAGACTCTTATCGGTACGTACCACCATCATCCCGTCCGTGAAGGCAGGCGTAGCAAAGGTTTTCTCGCCCGTCTCGAAACTGGTGATGAGTTTGAAGTCCTTGCCTGTAGAGAAGATGTAGCATTTGCCGCTGTTACTGAACAGATAAATCTTGCCGTCGGCAATGATGGGCGACGAATAGAACGGCGTCGTCAGCTCATGCTGCTTCACCACGCTGCCGTCTTCAGTGTTATAGGCACAGACAGCACCGTAGCTGGTAGCCACATAGAGCAGGTCCTTCGTAGCCACTGGACTCGAGCATTCGGGCAGACAGTCGCTCGCCTCCCAGATCTTCTCGCCCGTCTCGGCATTGATGGCCACACACGTAGCATACTCGCTGGCACCGTAAATGATGCCGTTCGATGCACAGGGACTGCTGCCTACCTCACCGCTCATGCACTCCACGCGCCAGAGCTCAGCACCATTCGAAGCGCTATACGCCGTAATGGCGGGATTGCCCATCACGATGACGGCCTGCTGACCTCCAGCTTTGGCGATAATAGGCGAGCTCCACGCTATCTTGTCCTTACGGCTCTTGCTCCACAGCTGGTTGCCATTGGCCGCGCTGAGGGCAATGATCTTGGCATTCGAGTTGTTGTCGTACTGTATAATCAGTTCATTACCGTACATCAGCAGCGACGAGGCAAAGCCATAGTGATTGTCGGGCACACCGAGGTTCTTAGCCCACAGCCGCTTGCCGTCCATGTCGGCACAGACGACGTCGCCCGTAGCAAAGATAGCGCACACCTGCTTGCCGTTGGTGGCAACGGTCGAGGCTGCAAGTCCCGTGTCGTCGTTCACCTGGGGCATCGTCGAGGGCGAACCGCTGATACCGTCGGCCTTCACAGTCCAGCGCAGCTCTCCCGTCCACAGGTCGAAGCAATAGAGTTCGCGGGCTTGGGCGTCGGCTCCGGTCAGGAAGATGTTCCTTCCGTTGATAACCGGCGAGTTATAGCCATGCTTGGGAACCGACTTCTGCCAAAGGATGTTCTTGCCGCTCTTCAGGTTCCACGACGTGGGAATGCCGCGCGCTGACGAACGGCCCGATGAGTTGTTGCCGCGGAAGGCATTCGAGGTCAGCTTGGGTGTTGGGAAAGAGTCTGCGGGTTCCTCAGCTTCAGCCACAAGGGTGCTGTCTGTCTTCACCGTGTCGCTAGCAGCCTCAGCTACAGCTGGGGCAGTGCTGGCAGAATCTGGAACATGGACGGAATCTGCCGCTGCCAGCAGCGGCGCCTCGCCCGTCTTAATCATCCATCCTCGTACCGTGTCCGACGTGAACAGGGCAAACAGCACTGAGGCCGCTGCCAGTCCGCCGACGCCCCACCCTATATACTTTCGGGCGTTGCTCTTTGTCATCCACTCGTCAATGGGGTCAAGTTCCTTCTCCGGCAGATTTTTCGAGTCTTTGAAGTACATGCGGAGACTCAGGCCGATTACCACAGCCATCCCGCAGAGTATCCAAGCACCGGTCTTCAGATGGCTCTCTTGCGTGAAGTACGCCTTTCTCGAAAGCAAATCCAGTTGGCGTATCTCGTCTGCCAGCTCCGCATTCTCGGTGTTACTCTCGTTGAGCTGCTTCAGCGTCTCCATCACCTCCGTCTGGAGCGGCGTCGTCTGGCGCATCTGCAGCCAACTCACCCCCATCATCACCGTTAGTGCCAGTGCGAACACCACCGTCACCAAGGCCACGTTTCTATATACATTCCTATTCATTTTTCACAGCTATATTTTGTGGACAATAATCAAAGCACTTGCCGCAGGCCACACAGGCCGAAGGCTCTATCTCGTATGTCTTGCGGGTACGTTTTACGGAAAGACGGATAAGCTTACACCCCAGCACGAAACCGATAAGGGCGCCGGCCAGCCAAGCCCAGCGATAGTAGCTTTCGCGTACACTGACGACCGATGCCTCCAAATCTTCCATTGAGCGTCCCATCTCGTGGAAAGCCTCCACCTCAACAGGTATATCTTCGTTATTGAAATCGTTCTGCAACAGTGTGTAGAGGTACACATCACGATGGGCAATACTGAGTGTATCGCTCTGACTCGACAGCAGCCAGCCGCCACCGAAAGTAAGCAAGGGCAGCATCACGAGATAGAGCAGCACGCGGCGAACTCCTTTCATCCTCCGCTCACCACCCTTGTTGGCATAAGGTTCCCGAATAGCATCTACAGGGCAGGCGTTGTGGCAGAGCGTGCAGTTGATGCACGCCTTCTTCGTCACCTCCACCCGCTTCGTTGCCACGCTGCTTACCGCTCCAAGAATGGCACCGTAAGGACAGAGGAACCGGCAGAATGGCCGGCCAACAAAGACCGACAGCACCAGCAACGATACTCCGAACACAATCATTCCCACATCGCCACTCAAGCGGAAGATAGGAACGAAGGGGTCAAAACGGCAGATGATAAACTGGCTGCGCGTGGCAGCATAAAGAATGGCAAAGCCTAAATAGATCCAGGGAAAGAAACTCAGTGCAGAAGCCACAGCACGCGAGATGCGGAAATTGCGCACATTCACCAACTCTTGCAGCGCACCCATCGGACAGACACCGGCACAAAACACCCTGCCGAAGAACAAGGCAAAAAACAGCGGCAACAGGAACAGCACCAGCACGACCAACGGCAACCGGTAACTGCTGTCCCCCAAAGCCAGCACCACGTTCTGTATCGAGCCGATGCTACAGACGCACCCCGTGCGGAAGAAACCGAAATAAAGCACCGACACCACGCTGACGGCAAAGATAATACGGCGGCTGGGCCTACGATGAACCGCCCACGCCACAAGGCTCATCAATCCAACGAGCAACACTACGTCAACCCATGACCAGAACGTCTCCCAAGGCATCCCGTGGATAATCTCAGGATACTGATAGCCCGAAGTGAAGTCCGGCTTCGGGAATCGTGCAACAGCAAGTATTCTAAGCATGATCCTTTAGTTTATAGCCCTGACTGACGGGTACCCGCTGGATAGCCCCGCTCACGCAGACCTTCGATATTTTACACTCATTGCAGTTCAGGCAGAGCTCCTGCTGAATCTGCAGGAACAGCGAGCCGTTGCCAAACGACGAGCAACCCTTCACGCACTTGCCACAGCCGTTGCAGAGGCTTTCGTCGATGGTGTACTCGAAATACGGCTCCTCAACAAACAGCCGCGTGATGGCTCCCGTGGGGCACATCATGTTCTCTGCCGCCGTGTTCAGCTCCTTCACATTGGCACGGTAGTAGCCACCACAAAGGTCGCAGTAACCACACACCTGATTGGCATGGAAACACTTCACCGCCGACACAGGCAGCACACACTCCGTCTGGCAGCGTCCACACTGCAGGCACTTCTCAGGGTCTATCTGCCACATCATCTCGCCCTCCTTGGCTGATGCCTTCGTGGCAAGCACGCCCCCAACAGCTGCCAGGGAGCCGCCTGCCAACAGCGCCCCGCACTTGCGCAGGAACTCTCGCCGCGCCATCGGACTACTCATCTCCTTACTACTCATCTCCTTACTCCTCACTTATACTTTCATAGGACAATCAACCGTACATGCACCACAGAGCGTCTGGGCCGAGCGACGGTCGTCATATTGGAATACCGATATCTTCTTGCCACCTGCCACAATCAACTTGTCGTCAAGAACACGCACATCGTATGCTGCATGACCGCCACCAAGGGCTTTGTCATCGAGCAGAACACTGCGGAACCTCCCGTCGCTGCCGTAGCAACTGATGCGGGGCATTCCCTTCTCGCTGGTCAGCAGCTCGCCTGCTACCGTCGCGGTAATCTGCACAGGGTTACAACAGCCGCTGAACTCACCGGCACCAGCGCCCGACTTCCCGAACGCACCGACATACTCGCCGTCGGCCGTATATTGCTCTACGAGGTGCCGCCCAGGATTCGAGCAGAACACCCGCCCGCCCATGTTGGTAATGCCAAACGAATAGCTCGGCACCACAAAGCCGTTGGGACTCTTGATAAACCGCGCCAACGAGCCGTCCAGGTGATACTGGCAGATGTTCTTCGCCGAGGCATCGGTAACAAAGATGCCACCCTCAAACACCGTCAATGAGCAATAGTCGGCATCATCGCTGCAAGCTTCCCATTCCTGCACCTCGGTGCCCTTCGCGTCGTACACCTCGATACGCGACGGGAACAGCAGATACAGCCGGTCCTTGTACACCGCCATATCGCGCACATCGCTGCGAACCGCGAAATTCTCATTCAGGCTGCCGCCGAGACCGTAACTATAGATGTTATTAGGCGTGGCCACCAAAATCTGGTCGCCCATCAGTTCGAGTGCCATAATCTCATCGGGAGCCATAAAGCCGAACGTACGGCGATAGGGCGAAACAAACTGCTCCTTCTCCAGCATGTCCTTTGTCCGCTTGGCATCCTTGGCATCATAGAAAACTTCCGCCGGATTGGTCAGCAGCTTCCACAGACTGCGCCCCATGACGCCTACGAAGACTGCGCCTAAGGCCAGCGAGCCTCCCACCTGCAGAAACCTGCGCCTCGTCATCTTGTTCTTTTCCTGTTCCATATTCTTTACTGACTTATTCTGACACATTTCACCGTTTTGGCATCGCGCAGCAAGAGCATGCCGTCGGCATAGGCCATCGGCCCCCAGGCATCTGCTCCGTCCTTAATAATCGTCTGCTTATGCAGCAGCTTCATCTGCCGCTCGCCAATCTCATAGACAAACAACTGTCCGTCCTCCTTCAGTGCAAACAGCCGACCGTCGATAACCAGATAGGGACCCAGTCCGAAACGCTCGTCGCTGGCAGAGTTCCACACGGCACGATGCAGGTCCGTAGGCTGGTAAATGCTGATACGCTCACGCATGCCGCCACCATCCTTGGGCAGGATGGTGATGACGCTGCCCTTGTAGAGTATCGGCGTCTGCTGCTCACTGCTCATGCCCTTGTCGGCCTTGTACTGATCGGTCACCTTTGCCTGCCAGCCGCCCGACTGGCTCACCTGTAGCAGTCCGCCGCCGGCACCGTAGCCCGCCACGAGGAATATCTGATTGCTGCTCAGTTGCAGGGGCGACGGTGCAATGACTGATGGCTGCCAGCCGTCCGTGAACCAGAGCATCTTGCCCTTGTCGCTGCCTTCAGCCGACACGCCGCAGACGCCTCCGATACCAGCATACACCAGCGCCCGTTTGCCGCCTAAGGTCATCGGCATTACCGACGAGTGCGACATCTTCAGCTTCTTGTCGTTCGCCGTAGCCCAGCGCACGTGGCCTGTTGCCACGTCGAGTCCCACCATCAGCGTGTCCTTGCCTGCAGGGGCTACGACGAGTTCATCGTCCATGATCAGCGGACACTGACCGGCATACCAGAAAGGAATCTCGGTCGCGAAGCGCTTCTTCAAGTCCATTGTCCACAACAGGTCGCCGGTCTCACCGTTGCAGCACATCACATGACCTTCAGGCCCTATCGTCACCACCCGTCCGTCGGCCGTAATGGCAGGAATCGTCCGACTGAAACCGTGGTTGCGCTTCATGGGAACGCGATACCAGCGTCGCCACAGTTCCTCACCCGTTTTCAGGTCGAGGCAGCGCAAGGCGTCGCTCGACAGCTGCTCGTTGTAGTCGAGCACATAGACACGCCCTCGCCAGACGGCTGGTGCCGCATGACCTTCGCCCGTCTCAACGGACCATAGTTCCTGGAAGTCGCCCTCCGCCAGCTTGATCGGCACAGCGTGACTCACGATGTTCGAGCGGTCGGGACCTCGGAATCCCGGCCAGACATCCTCGCCCTGCGTGGGGGCTGGAGCGTCGCCCTTCATAAAGAACTCACCTATTACTACATCGTCGGCCTTGCGCTCACTGCCTGGCGGACGCTTGTCGGCACCAGGCTCGAACTTGGTCAGTCCCTTGCTGGGGTCATACCAGTGCCAGCCTATGAGCACTGCTGTCCACAGGGCGACGGTGGCGAGGGTAATGGCTTTGGTTTTATTCATATTGTCGTAGCGCTAATATCAAATAGGTATAGTTATACAACTCCTCCGAATACCAGAGTCGCGAGAAGTAAAGGCCGATGGGCTCGCGCCGATATAGCGTGCCTTCCTCATACTGACGGTAGAGATAGTCAACGCCACGGCGGATGGCATCGTCACACTCCGACCGATAATGACTGAGCGCACAGAGGGCCTTGGCGGTGAGCGTCACCTTCGATGCTACGCCCTTGTTGCCGCCCCAGCCGCCGTCAGCGTTCTGGCACGACAAGAGGAAGTCCTTGGCCGCTGGTGTCATGGCGATGTCCGCAGTCTGCAGATAGTCGATGATGGTGGCTGCCCCGTAGACGGGGTTCTTCTCGTCTGTAGCATCCTGGTCGCCAAACCAAAGCGGAATCCAGGCACCTTCCTTCGACATGGTCTTTCTGATCCACGCCGTCATGCGGTCGATGCTTTTCTGGCAGCGGGGTTGCTGTTCTAAGGGTAGCGCGTCTTTCCAAAGACTCATAGCCAAGATGGCATGGGCCGTGATGTCGGGCGTGCTGCGGTCGAAGGGCAGCTTGCCCCATCCCCGGCAGAAGGTGGGCATACCGCCGTCGCGGTTCTGCAGACGGATGAGCCAGTCAACGCCAGCCCCCACCTCAGCAGCGTACTGTCCGTCAAGCAGGGTATGAAGAGCCACGAGTGCGCCAGAGGTATCGTCGCCGTCGGGCACGCTGCCAGAAAGGTTCGTCCATCCCCAGCCACCAGCCGGTGCTCCCGTAAAGGGATGCTGCTGTCGGGTGGCGTTGCCGCGTATAGTATCAGCAAGCGCCTTCCGCTCGTCGGCTGACAACCGATGGCCAAGCGCCCGACAACTCAGCGACGTCACCCAGCCCGCCAGATTGGTATCGATGGGCCACGCACCGTCAGCGCGAAGGGTGCGACGCAGGAATCGGGCACAGGCCAATGTCACAGGATGATCCTTCAGACCGGCCTCTGCCAGGCACATCGACACGAAAGCCGTCAGAGGTGCCGCCTCCAAGAAGCCACCATCTTCTGGCTGCAAACGGGTGAGCACCCGCAGGGCCTTGGGTACCAGCCACTCGCGCACACCGCTCAACCAAGTGCGGCGGCGACGGTTCTGCAAGATGCCCACAGCAATCAGCGCCGGTATGGCGTAGCTGACCACTGGCAGGTTCAGGAACCGGAATGTGCGCAGCGGCAGCACAGCCAGTTCGAACGGGAATGGCGGGATGCGCTTCCAGTCGCTGACGATGCCTGCCAGGGCACACATCATCAGGATTGGAACAGAGAAGGTGAGGTCGCGGCCGTAGTAGGCAAGCACGCCGTTCACGAGCTGCTCCTCGTTGCGCCAGCCTAATGTCTCACGGATATAGTTTTCTGTTGCTGCAGGCACCTTTCCGAGATGGCTGAGCGCTGTGTATGAGAGCAGTGTCGCCGTCATGTTAGCCGGACTCTCCACGCTGTCGCCCCATGACCCTTCTGGCTTCATGGTGTCGAGCAGCCAGCACAGGCCCTTCCCTATCTCGTGGGCATACTCCTGACGGTCGATGACGCTCAGCGCAAATATAGATACGGCAGTAGAGATGGCGCTGCTCGACAAGTGGCCTTCCCACATGCCGTCTTCGCGTCGCATCTTGAGCAGTCGCTCTGTAGCGTCAGCTAATAATATCTGTCTTTTCTCTTCTGTCGTCATAAACTCCCAATGGCCAATAAGCCATAAAACACATATTCCACATCGCCGTATTCGTCGAGCAGCGTGGCTACAAAACTGCCATCTTCCTGCCAGTGTGCTTCGATAAACGGATGTACATCGTAGGGCAGGCTGACATGCTGCTGGCTGAGGGCAAACACCGCAACGGCCGTACTCAGCAAGTCGGGCATAGGGGCACCCTCGTGAGCCAGGAATCCGCCTGACTCATGCTGCATATCCAGCAGCCGCTGTCGAAGTGCTGCATCCGCCCCGTCAGCCGTCACCAGCCGGGCTGCCCATGCGTTAGTACCGCCTCCGCTACCATGCCGCTGATAAGTCGCAAAGAATCGTTGCAGCGGTTCGTCGTCAGCCGCGAGACGAAGGACAGCATCTGGCGTAAAGCGGGGTAGCGACAGCAGACGGTCGAGCATCCGGCAGAGCGTCAGCACCGTCTGGTAGAGCTCATTGAGTCGGGGCGTATCAAAGGTTGCCAAATAGGCTTTCCTCCGAATGGCGTCGGAACTGATGCCCAGCGCATAGCAGAGCATCCATCCGAACAGCGTATAGTAAAGGTCTGCCCGACCGCCACGATTCATGAAAGCCTCGCTCTCGTCGCGCTGGCTCATCACGTAGCGGCACACTTGCTGCCGTGCCTCCTCACTGAGTCTCTCAGCCCCACGCTTCAGCGTCTGCAGCAGATGATATGATACCGACCTTCCCATTTCTTACCTTTTTACTTTTTTACCTTTTTACTTTTTTACCTTTTTACTTTTTTACCTTTTTACTTTCTTACCTTTCCAAGATTTTCTCCGTAGCCTGAAACAGTAGCCGCTTCAGTTCGAAGGTGTCAATCTCTGTCAACGAGGTGAGGGCACGGGTGTGGTATTCCTCTATCAGCGCAGTCACCTCGTTCTTAATATCCTCATCCGAAGCATCGGGATGCTGCCAGCGAAGGGCTTGCACGACCGATGGCTTCTCGGTTTGTTCGCGGTAGATGTCGGCCAGGTCGTCCTTCAGCTGATAGGAAATGCCTAAGGCTTCCGAATAATTATGCAGCACACGGGCCGTATGCTGACTGCCGCCGGCCGAGAGCAGTCCTAACGACAACGCCACCTCGAAGGCAGGCACCGTCTTCTGCCGGAATATCTGCAGCACCTCGTCGATGGTCACCTTCTGCCCAGGCTGCCAGGCCAGTTCGGCTCCTTGTCCCAGACACAGGCTGACGTGAGCACGAGCCACCACGCCTAACAGTTCCTTGTTCTGCAGCGAAGCGAGCAGCCTGTAGCCCTCGCCCAACAGCAGGTCGCCGATATTGATGGCCATCGCCTCGCCATAGCGTATATGCACGGTGGGCTGTCCATAGCGCTCAGGATCCTGGTCTTGTATATCGTCATGCACCAGCGAGGCCTTGTGGAAGCACTCGACGGCCACGGCAGCGCGCATCACCTCGTCGGGCAATACCAGCGGGCGCGGCTTACAGATGGCAGCATAGACGGCAGCCAGAAGGAACGGGCGCCAACGGCTGCCCCCACTGAGCATCCACTCCAGCGAAGCCCGCGTAGTGATGTCGGTGGCTGGTGTCAGCACCGACGCCAATGCCTCAGGGGTAAACCACTGGTCTACCTTTTCGCGGATAGCATCGTAATCGAGCAGCGTGATGGTCTCCGCACTCAGCTGCGGCAGCAGTTCTGTCACATAGTCGGTATCCACATGCGTGTCCTTGCAACCACCGTCGTTCAGGGCAACGGCAATGCCCGGCACGGCATGACTGACCAACAGGGGGAATGCCTTTTCAAGCGAGTCGAGACAACTGACGCCAATGACGGCATCGACCACGTGCTGGCGTATCAGCTCGATGACCGACGTAAAGCCCTCAGCCACTAATGAGAGCACGCCATGACGGTCGGCCAGGGTCTGAAGATTGGGTATGACGCAGCGACCGCAACGATGACAGAGCAGTCCAAGGTCATCCATCTCACCCTCGCAACGCCCACTGTCGCGCAGACATTTCGGCAACAGCAACAGGCGTCGCTCGTAGGGGATGCTCGCCACCATGGGCAGCCACACACCGTTGTGCAGCTCCACCATCAGCCAGTCGCGCAGCCCCTCGTCCAACTGATACGCCTTGATCAGCGCTGTGGCCAGCTCTTCAAGGTCGCTCAATGGCACGGGCGGCTGAAGCGCCTTGTCGCTGACGAAATCGTGGGCCAGCCGGCGCAGTCGCTCTCGCTCTTGGCGTGTTGACGGTATCACTCTATCCATAGGCTCCGAATCCAAAGAAATAACGTTTCTGCAGCATCCTGTAGAGCGGACTCTTCTCAGGAATAGCATCCTCCTTCATATCGTGACCGGGCACAGGGCGCATGCGCCGCAGCTCGTCCATAAACGTGGCCCGCGTGGTGGTCTCAAGTGCACCCTGCTCCTCAAGGAAGTCGGCCAGCCGCTCGGGATTCTCCATCAGTATGCACCCACGGGTGGTCTCGGCAATCATCTTGCGCAGCCCGGCCAGGAACGCCGACCGCTGGCAGATTTCCACAAGATTACTACCGTCGGCATTCAAATGCTCCATCGCCATCTGCAGCGGCGGACAGAACTCTACATAGCCCGACGGCGAGATGTGGTGGCTCATGCCCGTGGCTCCGGGACAGATGGCCTTGCCGTCGGCACCCCAATAGACATCGATGATGATGAGCGGCGCATGGCGGCGCTGCTCAACGATAAACTGCCGAAGCCCTCGTATCTGCTCCTTGCTGAGCGCATTCTCAGGATGGGCATCGGCACCCACAGGGCGATAGATGTAGTACCACATGAAGGCGGCACCCTCACGGGCCAAGTCCTCTAAATGCTTACGGCTCACCAGCTCGTCGAAGTTCGACTTACAGATACTGGCGGCCACGCCGAAGATGAGCTTCGCCTCGCGACAGGCCCGCAGCCCCTGCAGCGTCCGTTCATACACGTCGTCTCTGCCACGCCGGCGGTCGCTCTCCTCACGCAGGCCCTCAATGCTGATCAGGGGGGTCACGTTGCCCAGACGATTCATCCGCCGAGCCACTTCGGGCGTAATGAGCGTGGCATTGGTGAACAGCTGGAAATAACAGTCGGGATGCTGCTCAAGCACATCGAAGAGTCCGCGATACATCAGTGGCTCACCGCCAAGGATTCCGAAGAAATAGCTGCCCTGCGACTTCGACTGACGAATGATTCCGTCGAACTGCTCCGCCGTCAGGTGCTTCTTGCCACCCTGCGTCACCCAGCAGCCCGAGCAGGCCAGATTGCAGGCCTCGGTTACCGAAATCATCACGAAGGCAGGGAAAAAAGGCTCGCCACGCTGCATACGCCGCTCGAAGGCAGCCATGTTCGAGAGATTTCGCAACCCGAAATTCCTGACGAACTTCCACAGCAGTCGCGGTGTCGTCCCTCTAGCCACACGTCCGGTAATCTTCAAAAGCGATGTATAGTCACTCAGTACCATCCTCACTTTTCACTCTTCACTTTTCACTCTTCACTTTAAACAATGGTGTTCCCGCGTTTCGTCGCTCCACCAGTCGTGTCCTCAGCGCATCGGCATAGAGCGTCGAGTGGTCCACACGAAGCGCCTGCTCCTCATGCTCAACACCGCCATTGATAGGGCTCCGCCCGTATTTGGGGAATATAATAGCCTCCGAAGGACAGTTGCGCGCGCAGGCCGGACAATTGTTCTTACAATGGGTTGGGTGCATCACCCTGACACGGCCGTCGACCATCTCATATACGCCAAACGGACAGAAATCAAAGCACTTGCCGCACTCCGTACAGCGGTCCTTGTCAATCGTCGGGTACCACGCATCATTGCCAGGCCCAGGATTTCCGAAGCCCTCACGAAGGTTTATCAGCGCCTTTGACTGCAGCCCGCGCCAGGCCAGCAGACTCCTGACTGCCCGCTCATGACAGGCTGCTATCCGGCCTTCGCCTATCCGATTCATCGTCTGCTCGTCGCCCTCTTGCATCACCTCACACAAATCGTCTACAACCTCCACCTCGCATCCCTCCTGTCTGGCCTCCTCAGCCAGCTCGGCGACACGCTCAGGGGAAATCAATCCACGCCAGCGACATGCACATATCGTTAATCTGTCATTCATTTTCAATTATTGGTGTTCGGTTTGCTTATATATGAAAAAAGCTGTTTAGTTTTTTGTCTGTACGGTTTATGTGCGCAAAGATAACAAAAATCAGGCAAATAATAACAAAAGCTCTATTAAAATTGCTAAAGATGACGTTGTTTACCTCATTTTATATCAAAATGCTGCATCCCTTGACTGGCGTATGCGGCTCACCAACCCTTCATGCCGTTCAGAAACGAGGCGGCATCCATGCGCTTCTTCCCAGACTGCTGAAGCTCGTCAATTTGAAGCTGACAGTCGCCGGTAGTCACGTAGAGCCGACGCTTGTCGACAACAATGCGGCCAGGAACATCAGCCGACGGACGGCCGGTCTTCGTCGTACGGAAGAACTTCAGCGTCACCTCGCGCCCGTCAGGACCGGTGAGTGTGCTCCATGCGCCCGGGTAAGGGCTCAGACCACGAATGAAGTCGTAGACGCGCTTCACTGGCTGATGCCAGTCCACTTCGCAGTTCTCCTTCACCAGCTTCGGAGCCGGCTTCAGATTGTCAGCCTCTCGCTGTGGCTCGCTGGCAGGACGCCCGTCGGCTTCCACGATGCACTGCAGCGTCTTCAGGCATATCTCTGCTCCAAGGTGCATCAAACCGTCATACACATATTCTGCGTCAGCGGTGTCGGGAATGTCGAAGGGCAACTGCATGATGATGCGCCCCGTGTCGATGTCGTGGTCTAAGAAGAAGGTCGTCACACCCGTCTCAGTCTCACCGTTGATGACTGCCCAGTTGATGGGAGCGGCCCCACGATAGTTCGGCAACAGGGCGGCGTGGACATTGAATGTCCCGTATTCGGGCATTGCCCACACCACCTCGGGCAGCATCCGGAAGGCAACCACTACCTGAAGGTTCGCCCTCAGGCCGCGAAGCTGCTCGACGAATGCTGGGTCCTTCATCTTAGCGGGCTGTAAAACGGGCAGGCCGCGCTCCAGGGAGTACTGCTTCACTGCCGGCGGCTGCAGCACAGAACCGTGCCGACCTACCGGTTTGTCGGGCTGTGTCACTACACCCACGACGTTATAATCGTTCTCCACCAGCGCCTTCAGCGTTTCAACAGCAAACTCCGGCGTACCCATAAACACTATTCTCAGATCTTCTTTCCTCATCGGTCACTAACTTTTGTAATCTCGCTGCAAAAATACTCAAAAAAAACGGTAGAACCAAACGTTGCGGTAAAATACCTCAAAAAAGACGAAAAGATTTGTATGTTTGCCTTTTTATTCGTACTTTTGCACCATTGATTGCTAACTTGAGAACAATGAAAAAACGAATTCTGGGCATCATCGTTGTTTTTGTCCTATCGGCCGCGTTGGCTAATGCGCAGCCGATAACCCGTGAGCAGGCCTTCGTCAAGGCAGAGTCTTTCATGAGCAGACAGAATGACTTCCGGCAGCTGGCGCCAGTCGTAAGCGGCAGGAAACTGTCGCCGCGTCAGCGGCGTGCCGCTGCATCAACGCCAGAGTACTATGTGTTTAACAAAGGAGTGGGCGAGGGCTATGTCATCGTTTCGGGTGACGACCGAACGGAGCCTATCCTCGGCTACTGCGACTCGGGAGAGTTCGACTACGAGAAGCTGCCGCCGCAGCTGCAGGGACTGCTCGACGACTACGCCCGCCAGATAGACGAGTTGCAGAAGGGTGGGAGAGTGGTCATCGGTGATGCTGTGCCCACGCACCCCAAGGTGCCCGAGCTGATGAAGAGCAAGTGGAGCCAGGGCTACCCCTACAACCTGACGTGCCCCGAGTACTTCTCGCTGGGCCGCTCGGTGACGGGCTGCGTGGCTACGGCCATTGCCCAGATACTGTACTACCACCGCGAGAAGTCTGTGTCGGAGACGACGGCTGCTATGCCGGCCTACGACACCTGGACCGAGCATCCCACCTACGGCAAACTCCATGTGGAGGGCATTCCCGAGGGCTCGCCCATCGACTGGGAGAACATGAAGGACGAATACGGTTCGGCCACCGAGAAGCAGCGCAAGGCCGTGGCCGACCTGATGCACTACTGCGGCGTGGCGGTGAAGATGGATTACACCAACTCGTCGTCGGGTGCACAGTCGTATGATGCCTATCAGGCCTTCGGCAAGTACTTCGGCTACGGCTCATCGGTGCACTACGTCAGCTACCAGACGGTGACCAGCGACACGGAGTGGGACCGCATCGTCTACGCCGAGATTGCCGCCGGAAGGCCCGTCTACGTCAGCGGTTCGAACGATGAGGGTGGTCACGCCTTTGTGGCCGACGGCTACGACGGCAACCTGAAATACCACATTAACTGGGGCTGGGGCGGCACGAGCGACGGCTACTACCTGCTGACCCAGCTGACGCCCGGACAGCAGGGCATCGGCGGCTCGAACGACGGCTATAACGGCTAT
>JAEEGK010009336.1_pt1 | contig 22927 bp, 25 predicted proteins | sample 8958771 | NCBI WGS metagenome assembly JAEEGK01 (sample SAMN16246547, study PRJNA631951) | gut metagenome | biome: gut microbiome; feature: rumen; material: SC-attached | host: Bos | place: Iran: Karaj | collected 2018-10 | reverse complement strand
TGCGCAGTTTGTCGGTGCAGTAAACGAGGGGTTGGAGAAACCCATCACCAAAGAGGAGTATATCGGCCAGATGAAAACGTATTTCCCTCAACTGAAGCGTTGGCGCCAGACGTTGAATGTCAGCGACGATGAAGTCATGATTGTCAACCCTGCTTTGGCAGGCGTTAAAGAACTCATTGCCCAGATGGCCGACAAACAGCCCATCGCTTACATCTCATCAGTCGACCAGGACGGTTTTCCCTGGACCAAGGCTATGTTGAAGCCACGTAAGCGTGAGGGTATCAAAACCTTCTACTTCACGACCAACACCTTCTCCATACGTGTGGCTCAATACAAGGCCAACCCTAAGGCTTGCGTCTATTTTTGCAATGCCAAAGGATTCAAGGGCATGATGCTCAGAGGTACGATGGAGGTGCTGACCGATGCCGCATCGAAAGAGATGATTTGGCGCAAGGGTGACACACAATATTATCCCGCCGGGGTAACTGATCCAAACTACTGTGTGCTGAAGTTCACAGCGATCGACGGCCGCTTCTACAGCGATTTTTATCCCCGCAGTTTTTTGATTGACTAATATCGATGCAAAACCCCGGCAATCTTCCAAGACAGCCGGGGTTCTTGGTTTGCCGATGATTTCGTGAGGATCAGTACTTTCCCTGGTAATTGCCGAAACGGTTCCAGCCGGTGGCGGGGCAGCGGATTTCTTCCAGACTGGCACAGCCGTAGAAGGCTTCGTCCGGGATTTCGGTGAACGAAGTCGGAAATACCACCTTTTCCAAGGAGCCGCATCCCCGGAAACGCCCTTTGCCCAAGGCGGAGATGGATGCATCCAGGCTGAATGCCTTCAGTGACTGGCAGCCGTCGAAGGCATAATCGCCAATCTGCGACAGGGGTTGCGGCGTATTGACCGTCTCCAGGGCGGAACAACCGGCAAAGGCCGACGCTTCGATGATGGTGACACCCATCACTTCCCCTCGCAGTCCGTCTTCGGCAAGTTCTTCAAAAGAACTACCGGCCTCTCCCCGCGCGAATACCGGGCGCAAGCACGATAAAGCCAGATGAAGGCGTATTCCAGGAACCTTAGGGCAGAACTTCTTTATTAAGAATCAAAAATGTAACGCCATGGTCGTAGTGAGCAGCATTTAGTCGTCGACGTTGACCAGTTTCCCGTTTTTACTGAACTTGAGTTCCAGGCCGCTGGCGAACTTGATCTCGTGCCCATAGGTCTCCTTGTCGATCTTGACGATGTCCTGGCCCGGGAAACCTTGCCGGACATATTCGGATATGGCGGCAGGAATCAGCGCGGCGGGCACAGCGGCCCGCTTGCAGTCGATGCTGTGCCACTGTCCCTTGCCATTGAATTCGACCTCGGTGCCGTCCTGAAAAACGACCTCGTAGTTCGTTCTGGTGAGTTCCCTGTCTTTCTTGACATAGGAAACGGTCTTGTCGGCAAAGAATTCCTTGATGAAGGACTGGGCATCCGCAGGCAGTTTATCGACCGTAATGATGATATCCTTGCAGGAGACGAAGGATGCCGAGGCTATCAGGGTGGCGATCGCCACGAAGAGTTTTGTAAGTGCTTTCATGATACTAGTGTTTCGTTGTTTTCAGTGTTTTGATGGATTTGGCGATATTGATCATATGGTCGGCGATACGCTCGGCATTGGAGGAAAGTTCCAGATACTGCGCCCCCACGGAAGGCGTGCAAATGCCCTTCTCCATGCGGTCGATGTGTCCCGCTTCCATTTCCTTGGTGTAGTCGTCGATCTCCTCCTCGATGTAATTGGCTTTGTACAGGGACTCCGGGCTCTCTTGCTGATACGCATCCATTGCATGGGTATACAACTGGTGCAGCAACTTCTTCAACTGGCTGATTTCGTATTTGGCATCGTCGGAGAACTGCTGGGACGTATCGGCCAGAACGGTCGCATATTCGACGATGTTCTCCGCATAATCCCCGATCCGTTCCAAGTCCCGGATACTGCGGTAGGTACCGGAAAGATACGTCCTGTCTTTTTCGCCCAGGCCGCTCTTGCCACTGAGCCTGACGACGAAACCGACCAGTTCGCGGTTGATGAAGTCCAGTTGCCGCTCGTCCCGGTCGAAAAGATCCTTGCCGGTAAAATCAAGTTGCACGGCCATATCCAACGCACGGTCGACGTTTTCCAGGGCGATATCAGCCATCCTCAGAATCTCGCGTTTGACCTGTGAAACAGCCACAGGAGGAGTTCGGAGCATATTCTCGTCCACATAGCGGAGGGAGAATTCACGATCCGTCGGTACAGTGCGTTCCGGAATCATCTTAACCACCAGGGCAACCAGTGCACCCGTCAGGGGCAGCATGATAGCCACCGTCACTGTATTGAAGAATGTATGGAACATGGCCAACTGGACCTGGGGAGCCGAAGGAAACAGTCTTTCAAACAGCCCCCCGTATGAGATGTCGAACCACCCCAGGACCATCGCCGCCAGCATGAACAGGATTACGCCGGAACAGTTGAACAACAAATGTATGAGAGCGGTCCGTTTGGCGTTCGTACCGCTGGTGACACCGGCGATGACCGCAACCACGCAGGAACCGATGTTGGAGCCCATCGTCAGGAAGATGCCCTGGTCGATTCCGATGAGCCCGGTCACCACCATGGCCAGCGCGATGGAGGTCATCACGGAGGAACTCTGGATGATGGCCGTGAAGAGCGCGCCCAGCAGGACGAGCAGGACCGGATTCCTGATGCCCGCCAGGAACGTCTTGACGCCGTCCAGGGCGGCAAACTGTTCCATCGACCCGCTCATCAATTCCAGGCCCACGAACAGAAGGCCGAAGCCGGCCAGGATGCCGCCCAGGGTCTTGGGGCCGCTCTTCTTGGCAAAAATGCTCAGGAAAGCGCCCAGACCGGCGAAGGCCGAAAAGATGACACTTGTGGACAGGGAATTGCCCCCGAACATGCCCAGCGCGACAATCTGCGCCGTCACCGTTGTACCGATGTTGGCGCCATAGATGATGGTCGCCGCCTGGGCCAGGGAGATGATGCCGGCATTGACAAAGCCGATGGTCATGACCGTCGTGGCCCCGGAACTCTGGATGGCGGCCGTTCCCAGCGCACCGATTCCGACGCCCATCAGTTTGCTGTTGGAAGCCTTTGAAAAGAGTTGTTTCAGTTTTTCCGAGCTCGCCGCTTCCAGGTTCGAACTCATCATCTGACACGCAATCAGGAATACACCGATTCCAGCAAGGAGTGTCAGCAAAGAGGTGATGATTGCTGTAAAATCCATATAAGTTGTTTTGAAAGAATGACTTGAATCCTCCGAAAAGAAGGATTCAGTCTATAGCCGAAGCATACACGCCTTAAGCCACCGTCTTTCAAAGCAGATATGGATGAGAGGATACGTGAGATTCTGAATGGAAGCGCGATTGACCTCAGGGGAAAAGGCCTCGAATGCCGTGAGGATCTTTCTCGGGATCCGTTGGGGAATACGGATGAAAGCCTCCTCTTCCACATCATCCACCTCTTCAAGACATACATCCTGCCCCTGGGAAAAGTTGACAAACGGAACACTTTCCGGCAGCAAGGTCAGAAACAGCGCAAGAAAAAGTGTCAGAATCTTCATCAAAAGATTTACTGCAATTTTTATTCCGCAAGCCCCGTACTCGCACCAGGAACTAACATACCGGTTCTACGGCGCTACAGCGATTATTTCTGGAACACCCGGATCCAGTCCACCTTCATCGTCGCGGGCAAGATGCCCTCATCGATGCCGTTGACGGCCCCCCAGCCGCCCCAAGCGAGGTTGAAAATCGGATAAAAGGCATAGTGGAACGGCCACTGGTCCTGCTCCGATCCCAGTTCGGCCTTCGTGACAGACAACTGCACGACGCCGTCGATGAAGGTGGTCAGCCGGTCTTCCGTCCATTCGAGGGAGTACACGTGCCAGCCTTCTTCCGCATTCTCAATGGTCATGTGGTGGGTTTTCTGTGTCCCCTTCCGATGATTATAATCCCCCGTATGGATCGAGGAGGAACAGTCGTTAGGGACGCCGCCCAGTTCTTCCAGGATGTCAATCTCACCGCAACGCGGCCAGCGATAGCCATTCGGGTCCACCGGCATCATCCAATAGGCGGGCCAGGTGCCCTTCCCCTTCGGAAGCCAGATGCGGGCCTCGAAGAATCCGTACAGCCAGCCTGTATTGCGGTGGGCATAGACGCGGCCCGAATAGATCTTGCCGTCCCCGCCCTTCAGGCAGTGGATTTCCAGGTTCCCGTCCTTGATCTCGGTGACACGCTGCCCATCCGGGGCGACGCCGTCCACGTAGTTCTGGAGTTCGTTGTTCACCCAATGGTCGGGCTTGACCTCATGGACCCAGTCCGCACTCAAGACAGTCCCTTCGTTGAATTCATCCTGCCAAACGAGTTTGTACCCCTTGGGTGGATTGCTTCCGGCCGGAATCTTTGTCCCGCTGCCACAACCGGCGGCCAGGACCGCCAGCATCAGAAAAACCGTTCTGTTCATATTTCAGTGATTTGGATGTGTCTTGAAGAAGGATTGCCGTGCGGTCACAGATCAAAAGGAATATCACCCTGCATGAAAAGGACGGCGTTGCCGGTGATATAGACGCGGTCGTTCCCCAGGGATACCCGCAGGATGCCTCCCCTGCGCGAAATCTGTTTCGCAACCATCTCCCGCTTACCGAGCCTGGCGGCCCAGAAGGGCGTCAGGTAGGTATGGGCGCTGCCGGTTACAGGATCTTCCGGGACGTCGAGTTTGGGATAGAAACAACGGGAAACAAAGTCGTATTCCTCCGCCGGCGCAGTCAGGATGAGTCCGCGTCCTTCCAACTTTTCCATGGCCGGATAATCCGGCACGAAACGGGCCAGGTCCTCCTCAGATGTCATGACGACCAGCATGTCCCCCTCTTCGTAATATGCCTCACGAGCGAGGCCTGCCGTGGCGGCGAGTATGTCGTCCGTAAGCGGGATCGGCTTGTATGGGCCGAGCGGGAAATCAAGCGTAAAGCCGTCTTCGCGGGCCGTGACGGCCAATTCGCCGCTGACCGTTTCGAAACGCATTTCAGGGATGCCCGGGTCGATGAAATGGTGCAGTACGAAAGCGGTTGCGAGGGTGGCATGCCCGCACAGGTCAACCTCCCCGCCCGGCGTGAACCATTTGAGGTGATAGCGCCCCGGTCCGGTCTTGACTACGAACGCCGTCTCCGAATAGTTGTTTTCGATGGCGATCGAATGCATCAGTTTGGACGGCGGCATCTGCCGGCACGGCAGGACGGCGGCCGGATTGCCGCCGAAGACCTTGTCCGTGAAAGCATCGACGATATACTGTTTCATACTTTCTGCACGAATTCGCGGTTCAAGAGGACCACATTTATCCGTTCGACTTCGATCCGTTCCCAGACGTGTTCCGTCACATAGGGCTCTTGGACCAGATAGGCGTCCAGTTCTTCCCGGTCCCGGAACTCCATGACGAGCACGGATCCCTTCATCCTGCCGGTCTCGTCGAGCAAGCCACCGGCACATAAAACGTGTTCAGCCATCCGGGCCATGCCTTCCATGTGGCGAGGACGCACTTCCATGCGTCGCTCCAGCAAGCCGACCCCGTCATAAGCCGTGATTACGAACTGCATAACAGATTGTTTTTCATTGATTTGATACAAAGATGAAGAAATATTCGTTATTTTGCAAGCGATGAATCTTACCTTCCGACAGAATCGTTCAGCATCTGCAAACTGGAGAAATGAGATACATCTCCCTCCGATAGTTGCGATAATTTCAAGGTGGCGGCCGGTTTCTTCAGCGACCGCTCGGCAAGGCGCATGGCGAGGATGGCAACGGGGATAGTCAGGACCAGTACGACGATGAGCACGGGGATGTTGTCGATAACCGGAATCATCAACTGGTCGTATCCGGCGCGCATTTCCTCGACAGCCGCGGCCAGCGAGCCTTCCGTATCGAACCACCAGTGGGCGGTGTAGGCAAAGAAAGAGAAAGCGAAGGGGATGAAACTCCAGCGGACGCCCTTCAGCGTATCATACTTGCAGAGATAACGGATAATCTCGGCCAATGCCGTCAGGATGGCGAAGCCGATGGCGAGCGTCGTGTCCGCCTCGCCCGCAATCAATAGCATGACAAAGACGAATCCGTTCAGAACTGTTGCCGCTCCGAACCCTCGGATGGTCGAACAGGTCAATAGATAGATAAACGCGGTCAGCAGGGGCAGAATCGCCCCGACATATGCGTAACACGCCGGGTGGATAAGGCCGGTACACGAGCCCAAAACATACGTGAGAAGATAGGCTGCCGCCAACAGGATAATCTTGAAAATGGGTTTCATAGTTTTACAGTCTTGCGTTTCACGACTGCAAAAATACGAAGCATTCCTTTCGCGCGAAATCCCCATTTATGGCGATTTACCGTCAATATCGGTGTCGCCGTCAAAGGACTGGAATATCAATGACGAATATTCGCCTTTATCCCAGCATCTTTTCCATTCTTTTTGCCACTTCCCCGGGATGATCGACCAGGAGTTGTCCGTGATTCATTCCGGGGAATACTTCTACGTGCGTATCCGGATGAAGGGCGCATAGGTGACGGACTTGCGGTTTAGCCACGAAGGCTTCTTTGGTCCCGTACCAGAAATGGATGTCGGCGCCCTGGATGGACTCCAGTTTATGGGTATAAACGTCCTTGTATCCATCCCGCACGGCTTTTCCCTTGCCGGATGGCCAAACCTTCTTGCACTCGTCCAGCAGGACGTCGAAATAATGGGAATGGAATACCCATCGCCAGAAGCCGGTCCAATGGTAGCAGGTCCAGACATTGAGGCTTTGATAATAGCGCAGCGGATCGACACTCCACCTCGGAAGCGGCAGCAGCGGAGCGGCATCCAGGATGGCGTGGTCGATGACAATCCGGTCCATCTCCAGGATCCGGGAGAGGATTTTCCCGCCCAGAGACAGGCCGTAAGCCAGGTCGAGATGCCCTTTTAGATTCTCCCGGACATATTGGATGGCCTGCCGGGCCTGATCGTCAATGGAGGTAAAGGTCGATTCCTGCCCCAGCAGGAACCCATCAATTCCGACGGCGACAATATGGAACCTGTCTTTCAGAAGGCCGATCAGCGGCAGGAAAATCTCGTAGGAAACGCCCAGCCCCGGAATCAGGAGCAGGCTGGGGCTCTCTTGGTCTCCGTATGTGTGGAAAGTCATTTTGCTAACGTGTTAAGTACCTCTTTTGAAAGTAAAAAAACGTCCTGTACGTTTCTTATACTCCAAGTATTCCTCCCCGAAATCCGCCTCCAGGCGTTTTTCTTCCGAGCGGACTTGGAGCATCATCAAGCCGGCTACGACGGCAAAAACCAGCAGCGCCCACCAGTTCCAACAGGCAACGACAACGCCGATGTAGTAAAGATAAGTCCCGGACAGCATGGGATTCCGGGACAGCCGATATGGCCCGTCCGTCATCAGATGTTTGGTCCGGGGCGCCACCTCGTGTCCCATCGCATCAAACGGGTTGCCTTTCCCGACACGTTTCATATAGACGATGCTCCATACGCTGAGCGACAGCCCCGCAATAGCAATCAGGGCCGATAGAATCAGACGTCCCGTCGGAATACTCGCAAAAGCGGGCATCCCGGAGACCCGCCACATCAAAGCCGGAATCCCGAGAATAAAAATGGCAAAGCCCAGCAAGTATCCCAGAACCTGTTTCATGAAGGTTGTTTACGATTCTTTAATTTCCAATCTCAGCACCCGCATCGGGCTGTCGGAGCCGGCCAGGGATTCATCCACACAGGTTTCGCCGGTCGGGATGAATCCACACTTCTCCATCACCCGACCGCTGGCCGGGTTGTCGATGAAGTGACTGCCAATCAGGGATTTAATCTCCGTGGTTTTCCGGATGTGGTCCAGCATCAGTTGCAAAGCCTCCGTGCAGATGCCTCTGTTCCAATAGGGTTTGCCGACCCAATAACCCACCAGCGGTTCCCCTTCCCTCGAAGGCAGCAGGTTGCCATCGGAAGGCATATACCCCATCGCTCCGAGCGGTTCCCCTGTCTCTTTCAGCACAATCGCCCAGGTCGTGTCACTATGGAAAATCGTCCGGATGATCTCCAGGCTCTCCCGGATGGATTTGTGTGGTGGCCAGCCCGCGCGGGGGCCGACCTCAGGGTCGGAAGCATATTTATACAGAGCCTCCGCATCTTTCTCCAGCCAGGGACGGAGCACGATCCGGCCCGATTCCAGGAAAACGCCGTCATACCCCAGTTGCCCCGGCAGGCGGAGTTTTTCCTTTTTCGGGAAAGTGGCGTCGTATGCCTCGAACGCTTCCGGATCCTCATCGGCCACGAAATATCCCTTGGGCGGACAATAGGCCGCCTCCTCAATTCCATGGGATGCGAGCCAGCCGGGAATGAGTTCCTGGGCCAGGAAGAACGGGACTTCCTCCTCCTTGGGAAAGTCGTGATAATGGATATGGAATGTGCTGGCCAGGACAAAGCCGGCGTGCTTGTAAAAGTCGATGTTCCCTTCCATGCACAGGAAACCGACGCCCATTTTGCGGGCCTCCTCCAGGGCATATTGAAGCAACCGCAGCCCATAGCCCTTCCGTTTATAGTCCGGATGGATGCTGATGGGGCCGAAGGTCCAGGAGGGCTTCTTCGAACCGTCATTCAAGACCAATTCGGCCTTGGAGAACATCACATGACCGATAAGATGGCCCTCCTCCTCCATCACGAAGTCCAGTTCCGGAATGAAATCGGGATTGTTCCGGTATCGATTCAACACAAAATGCTCCGTGCAACCGGGGCGATACACATTCCAGAAAGCCTCCCGCGTGAGGTTCTCCACCGCGCGGTATTCTTCGGGTTTTTCCAGTCTGATGATCATAGTTCAAGGGTTTTCAGTCAAATCTAAGCGGAACGAATTGTTTATAAGCCTCCACGGCATCCCGGAATGGGAGGCCGGCATTCCGGTGCAACCAGTCCTGGAACTCCACCTTGAAGCGGAAATCCGGACCCAGATGCTGCTGGAAGAAGGCCCGCAGGTCCTGTGAACAAACCAGGTCGGGGGCGATGACTTCGTCCAGCGAGATGGGGACTTGCCGATTCTTCCTCGCTTGCTTCCTGGACTTGGCCTTGGGGGAAAGAAGCTCCGGGAGGGTTGCCCTGACGATGTCCTCCAGGTAATCCCGGTTATCGACATTGCTGACATAGAAATAATCCTTGGCGCCATCGTAGGGTTGCCGGAGTTCGACTTCTTCGAGGACGGCTTCGCCAGCCTCAGTCACCTTGACATAGAAGTTATTGTCGCAGATAAGGCCGAACAGGACACCGTTGCAGTAGATGCAATAGTCTCCCATCATCTTTCTGACCGTGATGTCACCGGCGCCCGAGCACTGGTCGACGATAAATTGTACAAAATCCGCGTTGCAAGCCATACTGTCAGGACAAAACTAACCTTTACGCCTGGCCGCCTGCCGCTTCCCGATCCAATAGCCGATGAAAAGGACGCTCAGGAAAATGATGGACAAGCCGATCATACCCACCGTGTACGCGTTGATGGATTCCTCGTCGTGAGGGATCAGCCCCAGGATGAACTGAATCTCCAAAGCGAGCATCAGCGCGAAAAAATAACTGATCAACCACGTCAGCACCGTGCGCCAAACAGTTCCCCAGATGCTATATCCGAACAACTGCCGGTAAGCGATGCAATAATACACGGGTACCAGCCACAACAGCCAACTGGTCGAAGCCCTGGCCAGGACGAAAAAGAGCAGGACCAGCGTACTCATGAAAAGTTGGATATAGATTCCCTCCGGCAAAGTATGGCGGGTATGGCGGGGCGCATACCGGAAAAGGAGCCAGGTGGGCAGGATCAGGAAGGTGGTGAATATGAGCATACCCCAGCCCAGATGATCCACCATCCAGACAACCGCTTGGGCCAAGGCTGGAAAAGAGGAGGTTTCCACGGCGTCCATATTGACCATCATGACACCGGTCAACCGGAGGATCACCGTCACAATCACGGCCATTACGAAGAGCATGCTCACGGGAGAATAGCATACCTGCCGACGCCCGCTGATATAATCGCCGATCAGATAGCCGGGGCGTCCCAGGAGTTGGAGGACGGATGACAGGAGGGACCTGGATTCCATCCCCCAGATCTTGATCAACTCCTGACCGACGGATTTCCAGCTTACGCGCCCCACATCATGCTTCTGGCCGCAGACGGGGCAGAAGTCTCCTTCGTAGGTGTGGCCGCAGTTAGCGCAGGTATGGGGCTCCGCGGCACCTTCGTAGTGAAACGGCTCCACTTGCCAGGCGCGGAAGCGCCGATATAGTTCTTTCATACGCATCTCTCTTATTTTTCCCGGACCCGCTTGCCGCTCATGTGTTCGATTTCAAAGTCCAGAATGGCGGCCCGTGGGCCATTCTTCACGAGGTCGGCATCGATGTCGTATCCCTCCGGGAAATACTTGGTGCCCAATTGACGCAGGCGGGTCAGCCGCTCGGCCTCCTCGGAAACGATCCGTACCCGCCCGAAGCAGATGACGCTCCGGACGTGGTACCACCAGTCATTCTCCTCCTTCACAGGTTCGTCGATGACCGTGAAACAGGCCTTGTCGCATCTTTTGATGGCGTCCATCTTGTGCCCCTCCAGGGCGCAATGGAACCAGAGGTGACCGTCGGCATACAGAAAATTGATCGGCAACGCATAGGGATAGCCGCCGTCTCCGAGGACGGAAAGCGTGCCCCTGTAGGCGTGGGTCAATATTGCCCGGCACTCCTGCACGGGAAGTTCCTGCTTGAACCGCCGCATCGGGCGGAATGTGGAATGATCCTCCATCTGTCTGGTACTTTTTCCAAAAATAAGCATTTTTTCCGAGAAGCGATTCTTGTACTGGCATACCGGTTCTTGGCCGGTCGGAAAAAAATCGCTAACTTAGCCTCTGTCAAAACTGTAGATATGGACCGGAGAGATTTCATCGAGAAATCGGCCTTGGCCGCTGGCGGCGCTTTGCTGTCGGCCACGGGCGTGGAAGCACTGGCTAACAACAAGAATGAAAGAACCATGAAGGTACTGATGATCAACGGCAGCCCGCATCAGAAGGGCAACACGGCCGTCGCTTTGGACGAAATTGCGAAACAACTGAAAACCAACGGCATCGACAGCGAGATCGTCTGGATCGGCAACAAGGCCGTCCGGGGATGCATCGCCTGCGGGGGCTGCTCCCGGAATCCCGGGAAATGCGTCTTTGACGACGATGTGTGCAACCGTATCAGCGAGAAATTCGCCGAGGCAGATGCGTTGATCGTAGGCTCACCCGTCTATTACGGACAGCCGAACGGGGCCGTCCTCAGCATCATCCAGCGGGCTTTTTACTCCAACGGAGCCAGCATTTCCGGCAAGCCGGCTGCCGCGGTCGCGGTCTGCCGCCGAGGCGGCGCCACAGCCTCTTTCGAGACGCTGAACATGCCTTTCCAGATGATGAACATGCCCGTGGTGGGCTCCCAGTATTGGAATATCCTCTATGGCGCGGCCCCGGGTCAGGCATCGCTGGACACGGAAGGCCTTCAAACGATGCGTGCCTTGGCCAACAACATGGCCTGGCTGCTCAAGGCTACCGGCGGAAAACCGGCTCCGGGGCGGGCCGACGAACCTTGGAAGGGGATGAATTTTATCCGATAATCCCCCGCTGCAGCATGATGATTCACCCCAGATCGGCGAAAACAAGCCAGTCCGGATGGGTGTACGTCAGATAGCCTGTCAGAATCAGTTGTACGACGGCCAGGACCATCCAGACCGGCCAGCGTTTCCGAACGAAGCCGCTTCGTCTCCAGCACCTGGCCAGCAGGACGGCTCCCGCCATCGCCGCCAGATAGATGATCATATCCAGGACCATCACTTCGTGACGGACGAACACCCAATAGGAGAAAAAAGCAGCCACGATCGCGGGAACTACGGCGAGCCCGCCCAGAATCGGCGCCCCGAATTCCCGGATATCCCGACGGCTGACCACCAGGTAGAGGCTGAGCAGCAACATGGGGTAGAATACCATCTTCATGTGTGCCATCACGCTTTCCACGACGGGAAAGATGTAGCCCAGGAAATGATTGAAGAACGGCACATGATGCACGAAATGCATGCTTGTGCCGATCACGGTAAGCAGGACGATGGCGATGATGGTTTCCTTGCGGGTCATGTTCCTTTCCATTGACCCACAAAGAAAACACTTTACGGATGCAACTGGGTTGCAAATTCATACTGCCCGTCCGTCACGGGCTCGAGCCATTCGTTGGAAGCGCCTTCCTGCACGTCCTTGTGGTAAGTCAGGTGCTGGAACCAGGAGTCCTTCGCGGCTCCGTGCCAATGCTTGACTTCGGCGGGAATGGCGATGATGGTACCGGGCGTCATGGGCACCGCAGGCTTTCCCCATTCCTGGTACCAGCCGCGGCCGGCCACGCAGATCAGCACCTGCACCTGTTTGTGGTGGATGTGCCAATTGTTGCGGCAGCGGGGCTCGAAAGTGACATTGGCGATGCCGCCTTCCATCGGCGCGAGATAACTGTTTCCCGTGAAATACTGGGCATAGGCCGAGTTCGGCTCGCCCTGGGGCCAGACGGAGAAATCGACCGTCTGCACGGGCGTATGGGTGCCGCCGAGGACGGAAGCCAGCGCGCCGCGAAGCCGCTCGGCCTCCGCGAAGCCTACTTTCTCCTCCAGGAACGCCGGGAGGGCGCGGAGTTCGACATCGGACACGCCCATGTTCCGGGCGCCGGAGACGTGGGCCACCAGCTGCGGCTCGCAGCCGGGCAGGGCCGAGATGGCGCTGACCGTGACGATCTCGCGCTCGGCGAAAGTCAGGTTGTTCCGGGCGAAGATGTCGCCGAACAGATGGGCCTTCAGATAGAAATCGGTCTGAGGGGCGAAAGCGTAGGTGAAAGGCTGGCCACCCACGAGTTTCGTCTGCACCTCGGTGCCCTGCCGGAGCGCATCGTAGTCCTTCGGCAGCGGGTCGGCCTCGCGGCCTTCCTCCACGCGAAGACCTGCTTCCGTGCGCTCTTTAATTACCTGCTGCAGGGCGCCCAGCGCGTTCAGCGAGCGAGGAAAGCCTGTGTAAGCATAAAGATGCGATAGGGCCTCCTTGGCTTCGCTCACGGTCAATCCCTGTTCAAGTCCTTCGTTCAGGGCCGCCTTCAGCCCCTCGATATTTCCTTTCGCCTCGTTGGCCGCGATGGCCGCGAGCGCCTGCTGTTTCTGAGTCAGTGCCATATTATTCTGTGCAAAAAGTGAAACGGATGCGGTCAGCAACAGGACCAGCATGCCTATTCTTTTCTTCATCATCGGTTGTCTTGTCATTGCGCCTTTTTCACGAACTCCGCCATCACCAGCGGGATGGTGTCGATCAGTTTGAGGGACTGGACCATATCGGCCGTGCCCTCCTTGTATTTGCGGAAATGGGCGGTCTGGATGTGGGCCTGATAGGCCTGCTGGTCGGCATAGACCTCCAGGATGTACACCTTGTTGGGATCGGCTTTGTCCTGCATGGAGAAGAGGGCGATGACGCCCGGTTCCGTTGCCATGGACACGCGGCCTACCTCCGCGGCGTATTTCAGATACTCCTCGAGTTTCTCCGGAACGACCTCGATCTCCGCCAGCCGGACCAGCTTTTCGCCATACTCCCGCACGGGGATGTCGGCGCCGAAGAACCTGCGCGCGTTGTCCGACAGGACCGCCTGCGGGTCCAGGCCCATCGCCGGGAGACGCTGCTGCAGCGAGCCCTTCGCGGCGACCAGCGCCGGAGCGGCGACATAGGGATAGTCGGAGCCATAGAGCAGATGGTCGGCGGTGGTGATGGTCAGCAGGGAACGGATCGCATCATCCGTTGCAGCGCCGGCCAGGTCGAAATACAGGCGGGAGACGTTGGCGTCCACATCCACCGGCTTCATATATCCCTGCTTGATCATGACAGGCAGGAGGCCCTTGAAACGCGGAAGGGCGTTCGGAAGGAACGAGCCGCAGTGCGGGACCACGACCTTGAGGTCAGGATACCGGACCAGGACATCGTGGGCGACCATGTTGAGGATGGCGCGCGTAGTTTCGGCCAGATACTCGTAGGAAGCCAGCGGTACCTCGGCAATCAGCTTGTCATTCACGGCGGAGGGCTTGTGAGGATGCGTGATGATCACGGCCTTGTGCGCATTCAGCACCGCCATCAGCGGCTCGAGTTCCGGGTCGCCCAGGTATTGGCCGAAACTGTTGGTGGCCAGTTTCACGCCGTCCGCATGCAGGACATCCAGCGCATAGATGGCTTCTTCCACCGCCCGTTTCACGTCCGGCAGAGGAAGAGCGGCGCAGAACAGGAATCGTCCGGGGTACCGGGCCTTCAGCGCGGCGCACTCCTCGTTGTATTTGCGGCAGAAAGCCGCCGATTCGGCGCCGTCCCCGAACCAGGGCTGCGGCGCCGGCATCGTCAGGATAGCCGTCTCGATACCCGCCTGGTCCATGAAGGCCAGATGCTCCTCCGCGTTCCAGCCCGGAATCGGAAAGCCTTCGTCCATCTCGGCCCCATGGGCCTTGATGAAATCCATGTAAGAAGCCGTAATGGCATGGCTGTGGACGTCGATCTGCGCCCACAGCCCGGTCGCTGTCGATACTGACATAATCATCAAAGCAAGGATCCGTTTCGTTTTCATAGTCGATGGCTATAAAGACAAAGTTACGCTTATTTTTCCTTGCCCCGCCTTCAGGAAAGACTTTAATTCGTCCAAAGTCCCATACTCCATCTTGCCGATCCGGGTGTAACTCCAGGAATTGCTTCCGTAGAACAGGACGATCTGGTTCCCGCTGTACAGAATCACGTCGCCGGGTTGTGTGGTAATCTGGCTATTGCTGGTCGGAAGCGACCGTCCGAGGGCGCCAACCTTCTCGAAACCGCCGTAATCATCGGCCTCATAGGTGATGGATGCCTCGCGGAGCGCCGCGACCAGGGCCTTCGTGGCCGCATTATCCTCGATTGTCACCGGGACAGACTTCCCGGAAACGGTTATCTTGATCTGGCTGGGCATAGCGGTGTCGTCATTCCCGTTATCATTTCCGCTTTCTTCCTGCTTCTCCTGCGGCGGGTCAGGAAGGATCACCACCGGATCCTTGGTGCACGACAGCAGCGCCAGGAGGCAGATAAGGATCGGACGGAACATACTACTTCAAGTTCTCGTTGAAGAAAGCTTCCATCTTGTCGTAGGGAATCACGCCAGCGACGTCGTCATAAAGGTCCACGTGAGAAGCGCCGGGGATGATCATGAGTTCCTTGTTGCTGCCGGTCAGGAGGCCGAAGGCATACTCGCTGAAATAGCGGCTGTGGGCCTTCTCGCCGTGGATAAGGAGGACGGGATTCTCAATCTCGCCGGCCCAGGCCAGCAGGGGCTGGTTCAGGAAACTCTGGCAGCCGATGACGTTCCAGCCGTCGTTGGAGTTGCCGCTGCGCTTGTGGTAGCCGCGCGGGGTCTTGTAGTAGGCGTGATAGTCCTTGACGAACCAGGGCGCATCGTCCGGGAGCGGGTCGATGACGCCGCCGGCGCGCTCGTACGTCCCGGCCGCATAGTCCTTCGTGCGCTGCGCGGCCAGGGCCTTGCGCTTTTCCATCCGCTGGGCGGGCGTATCCTCGCTGGCGAAGTACCCTTCGACATTGACCTTGCTCATGTCATACATGGTCGATGCCACCGTCGCCTTGATGCGCGGGTCGAGGGCCGCGGCGTTGACAGCCATCCCGCCGAAACCGCAGATGCCGATGATGCCGATGCGCTCCGGATCCACCAGGTCGCAGTTGGAAAGGAAGTCCACGGCGGCCAGGAAGTCCTCCGTGTTGATGTCCGGGGAGGCCATCCGGCGGGGTTCGCCACCGGATTCTCCGGTATAGGAAGGGTCGAAGGCGACTGTCACGAAGCCTCTTTCCGCCATATGCTGCGCATACAGGCCGGAGGACTGCTCCTTCACGGCACCGAAGGGGCCGGAAACCGCAATCGCGGGAAGTTTGCCGTCGGCGTCCTTCGGGACATATATGTCGGCCGCCAACTCAATGCCGTAGCGGTTGTGGAAAGTGACTTTGCAGTGGTTGACCAACTCCGATTTCGGGAAGGTCTTGTCCCATTCCTGGGTAAGGGTAAGTGTGCTCATGATATTCTCAGTATTCGATTTGCAGGCGATCAGCAGCAGGGCTGCCAGGGAAAAGGAGAGGAACGCTTTCATCTTCATTTCTTTTTTTGCAAAGGTACGGAGCCGGCGGGAGAGTCTGCTACCGATTTTAGCCGGATTTCTACCAATATCGCAGATATTTGGTTTATTATGCGTAATTTTCTACCTTTACAGGTATCATGAAGAACACGCTGTCCGTCTCAAACCCCAATGTGTACGCCCGCTTTCTGGGCGCCCCCGTCCTGCATCCGCTGGTGAATGTCATCCATTACGACGAGGTCTCTCCCATCCATTCCAGTCTGAACCGCTATGGTGTCTATGGACTCTTCATCCAGCGGAACTTCCCGAAGAACCTGACCTACGGAATGAAGATGTTCGACGTGCCCGACGGTTCGATCATCGCCGTCGAGCCCGGCCAGATCGGCGGAAAGGAAGATGACGGCGAGCAAATTAACATCAGCGGATGGGCATTCCTGTTTTCTCCGGAACTGCTGCACGGCACGGACCTGGAACCCAGGATGAAGGATTACCGCTTCTTCTCCTACTTCGCCACGGAAACCTTGAAGATGGAGCCGTCGGAATGGGGCCGGATCACCCAGTTGCTCACGCAACTGCGGCACGAACTGCAGGAAAACGCCGACTCCCCCACCCTCCGTGCCGTCATCCTCGGCTATATCCGGCTCATCCTGGAATACTGCCAGCGCATCTACCTGCGGCAACTGTCCCAAGAAGACAAATCCTCATCGGACCTGCTCAAACGCTTCCATCAACTATTACGGGATTATTATCTGGAAGGCCGCCAACTGGACCTGGGCGTTCCTTCCGTCCGGTACTGCGCCGAAGAACTGGCCTATTCGGCCCGTTATCTGGGGGATGTCATCCACAAGGCCACCGGCGGCACCGCCATCGGCTACATCCATTCTTTCGTGGTCGAGCAGGGCAAGAATCTCCTGATGAACGGACACAACATCAATGAAACCGCGCACCTGCTCGGTTTCGAGTTCCCCCACCATTTCACCCGTCTGTTCAGGAGGACGACGGGAATCACCCCTTCGGAGTTCCTGGGAAAGTGATTATTTTTACCGATATTTGTATTAATTAACGAACTAATCCATGAGTCCCACCCTGACTGCCCTGCTGATTCCGTTCCTGGGGACCGCCCTGGGATCGGCCTTCGTGTTCTTCATGAAACGGGAGATGCCTCCCCTCGTGCAGAAGGTCCTGCTGGGTTTCGCCTCCGGTGTGATGGTGGCGGCTTCCGTGTGGTCGCTGGTCATCCCGTCCATCGAGATGGGGAGCGGGCCGACGGCTGTCATCCCGCCGGCCGTCGGCCTGCTCGCCGGCTTCGCCTTCCTGCTGCTCATCGACTACATCACCCCGCACATCCATCCGGTCGGCGGTCCGGAAGGCCCGGAAAGCCGCCTGTCCCGCACCGCCAAGTTGGCCCTGGCCGTCACCATCCACAATTTCCCGGAGGGAATGGCCGTGGGCGTCGCCATCGCAGGCGCCCTGACCGCCGATTTCAACATGGCCGGTGCCCTGGCCCTGTCGCTGGGTATCGCCATCCAGAACGTGCCGGAAGGAGCCATCATCTCCATGCCCCTCCGGGCAGAGGGGAATTCCCGCCTGAAAGCGTTCGTCATCGGCGCCTTGAGCGGCATCGTGGAGCCCCTCGGCGGTGCGCTGGTGCTGCTGCTGGCCACTTCCATCCTGGGCATCATGCCCTACATGCTGGCTTTTGCGGCCGGAGCCATGCTCTATGTGGTCGTGGAAGAACTGGTTCCGGAGTATTCCCAGGGCGCGCACTCCAACATCGGCACCATCGGTTTCGCCCTGGGGTTTGTCCTGATGATGGTGCTCGACGTCGTATTGGGTTAAACTCCCCCATGAAAAGATTCCGCCATGAAACGACTGCTCACCTTTTTCCTTGTCGCCCTGCCGCTGCTGCTCGCCTGCGACAAGCCCGCCCAGAAAATCGTCATCCCGATCCCGAACAAGCCCACGGGCCAGCCAGGGGAAAACAACAGCGGGAATGTCGGCAACGATGGCAATGCCGGAAACGACGGCAACCAGACTCCTACGCCGCCGCCCCCGCAGGAGGACTTGAGCGCAATCCTGGTGACGAACCCCTATGTCGAGAAATACCTGGAGGAAGTGACCTACAAGGGCATCAGGAACGAAGAGACCAAGATCCTGGGCTACCCCGGCGGCGGTCCCGGCGAGGCCGACATCCCGCCCACGCATACGGTCAAATGGACGGCCAACGCCTCGGCGGGCCCGCTCGAACTGCTCGTCTGGGAAAGCGACTGGAGCCGGACGTACAGCCTGGCGGCCGGCACGGCAAGCCAGGTCCTGACCGGCCTGGTTCCCGGACGGGAATACCACTACAAAGTGACGGCATCCACCGGCGGCAAGACCGTCGCCGAGGGATCTTTCAAGACCCGGGGCATGCTGCACCAGGTGTATTTCGAACCCCGGGGACGCAACGCGCGGGACCTGGGCGGCTGGAAGGGTCTCGGCGGTAAGACATTGGCCTTCCGCAAACTGTACCGCGGCGGCGCCATCCACGGTTCCCGCACCGACAGCACGGGGAAAGCGGAATTCCGGGCACAGGGCATCAAAGCCGAAGTGGACCTCCGGGGAGCGTCCGAGGTTCCTTCCAAGTCGCCGATGGGCGACGACATCGCCTTTTTCGCACCGGGTTTCGACAGCGGATACAATCACATGATCCGGGATAACAAGCCCAAGGTAAAGGAAACCTTCTGCTTCGTCGTGCAGTGCCTGCGGGAGAACAAACCCGTGTACTTCCACTGCTCGGCAGGACGGGACCGCACCGGAACCCTGGCCGTCCTCCTGGAAGGTGCGCTGGGCGTGAGCGAAAGCGACATGGCCAAGGATTACGAACTCACCTACTTCTCCCCCGAAGACTGGAGCATGTACGAGGGCTCTTACCAGCATATCATCAGCACATACAGTTTCCAGTCTATCTACGAGACGGTCTTCAAGGAGACAGACGGCGGCACCTACCAGGAACGGATCGTGAAATATCTGCTGCAAATCGGCGTTCCCCAGCAGGATATCGACGATTTGCGGGCCATCATGCTGGAATAAACCTTGGATTTGCCTCGGCGATTCGCTATCTTTGTAGAATCAACTTCATAATGACACTTAGACATGGCTAAAACCAAATTCAGGGTCGAAAGCGACCTCCTTGGAGAACTTCAGGTTCCGGCCGACGCCTACTACGGCGTCCAGACGCAGCGGGCCCTCAACAACTACAAGATTTCCACCACGCAGATGCTCCATTACCCGGAGTACATCATCGCCATCGCGTACGTGAAGATGGCCGCCGCGGAGGCCAACGCCGAACTGGGCGTACTGGACCGCACGATCGCGGACGCCATCGTGAAGGCCTGCCAGGAAATCGTGGACGGGAAGTTCCATGACCAGTTCCCCGTGGACATGATGCAGGGCGGTGCCGGCACCTCCGTGAACATGAACGCGAACGAGGTGATCGCGAACCGTGCCCTCGAGATCATGGGTCATAACAAGGGTGAGTACCAGTACTGCTCCCCGAACGACCACGTGAACTGCGCCCAGTCCACCAACGACGCTTTCCCGAGCGCATTCCGTTACACCTTCGTGCGTATGAACCGGCACGTCGAGAAGGCCCTCACCGACCTGATCGCCTCCTTCCGCGCCAAGGGCCAGGAATTCAAGGACATCATCAAGATGGGACGCACCCAGTTGCAGGACGCCGTCCCGATGACTTCCGGCCAGGAATTCAACGCCTTCGCGAACAACCTGGAAGAGGAAATCGGCAACCTCGAGCGCAACGCCGTCCTCCTGAAGGAGGTCAACATGGGCGGTACCGCCATCGGCACCGGCCTCAACGCCGTCCCGGGATTTGCGGAACTGTGCACCATCCGCCTTTCCGAGTTCACGGGGGACAAGTTCGAGAAGGCTCCGGACCTGGTGGAAGCCACCCCGGACACCGGCGCCTATGTGAGTTATTCCGCCGCCCTCAAGCGCCTCGCCATCAAACTTTCCAAGATCTGCAACGACCTGCGCCTGATGGCGTCCGGTCCCCGCTGCGGCCTGCATGAGATCAACCTGCCGCCCATGGCGCCGGGTTCCTCCATCATGCCGGGCAAGGTGAACCCCGTCATTCCCGAGGTCACCAACCAGGTGTGCTTCAAGGTCATCGGCAACGACACCGCCGTCGCCTTCGCCGCCGAGGCCGGCCAGTTGCAACTGAACGTGATGGAACCCGTCATCGTCCAGTGCATCCTCGAGAGCCAGACCTGGCTCATCAACGTGATGAACACCCTCCGCACCAAGTGCATCGACGGCATCACCGTCAATGTGGAGCACTGCTACGAGATGGTCAAGAACTCCATCGGCATCGTCACGGCCCTGAACCCGTACATCGGCTACAAGGCCTCCACCAAGGTGGCGAAGGAAGCGCTCGAAACCGGACGCAGCGTCTATGACCTCGTGCTCGAGCACGGCCTGATGACCCAGGAGAAACTGGACGAGGCACTCGACCCGAAGGCCATGACCTCCGCGCACGCGTTAATCAAGTAGGACGGCCGTCCTTCCCCTCCCTTCATCGGCTCCCAATTATATGGGGGCCGTTTTTTATTGAGGAAATGTAAATTATTGTTTATCTTTGACTTTGGAATATTTCACATTTTCCGATAAAGCGTAACCACATGAAAAGAATCCTGCTTCTGCTCCTTTCCCTTCTGCTTCTGCCCGCCGCTGCGCAGAGCAAGCACAAGAATTTCACCGTGTCCGTCTATGTCCGCGCCTACGAAGTGGACAAGATGAAGGACACCCAGTGGCTGGAATCCACCTGGAAGACCATCTCCAGCCAGCTGGATGTGGACAAGATCTACCTGGAGACCCACCGCGACATGCTGCTGGTGGACGACGCCACGCTCGAGAAAGCCAAGAAGTTCTTCGAGAAGCAGGGCATCGAGGTCGCCGGCGGCATCACCTACACCATCAGCGAACCGAACGATTTCGAAACCTTCAGCTACTCGGACCCGAAGGACCGGGAATGGGTGAAGAAAGTGGCCGAGACGACGGCGCGGCATTTCGACGAGTTCCTGCTGGACGACTTCTTCTTCACCAGCAGCAAGAAAGACGTGGAAATCGCCGCCAAGGGGGACAGGAGCTGGACCGAATACCGCCTGGAGCGGATGAACGAGGCCGGCCGCAACCTGGTCGTCGGCCCCGCGAAGGCCGTCAACCCGAAGGTCAAGGTCATCATCAAGTACCCGAACTGGTATGATGACTTCCAGGGCCTCGGCTTCAACCTCGAATGGGGGCCGCAGATCTTCGACGGCGTCTGGACCGGTACGGAAACCCGCGACCCGGCAGGCAACCAACATCTGCAGAACTACCTCAGTTACAACATTATGCGGTATTTCGAGAATATCTCGGGCGGCCGCAATGGCGGGGGCTGGGTGGATTCCGGCGGCATCACCATGAGCATGGACCGCTATGCGGAGCAGCTTTTCCTCACGGCCATCGCGAAGGGCCGGGACGTGATGCTGTTCGCCTACAACCAGCTCGTGGACGTCAAACTGAACCCGATGTTCCGCGCCCCCTGGCAGGACCAGGGCACGAGCTGGAGCTATGACGAGATGACGGCCCCGTTCCAGAAAGGAAAGGAGACCGTGACGCCGACCACGATGGCCCGGATCGCGGATATCGTCCTGCGCAAGACCGACGAACTGGTGGGCAAGCTGGGCAATCCCGTCGGCATCCATTCCTACAAGATCTACCACCAGCCGGGCGAGGAGTTCCTGCAGAACTATCTGGGCATGATCGGCCTGCCGATGGACATGTATCCGACCTTCTCCGAAGGCCGCAAGACCGTCCTGCTGACCGCGCAGGCGGCGGCCGACCCCGCCCTGACCGAGAAGATCGACCGCCAACTGAAAGCCGGCGGCGACGTCGTCATCACGACCGGCCTGCTGAAGGCGGTCCCCGAGAAGATCGCGCCCATCTGCGAGCTCCGCTGCGACGACCTGAAAGCCATCGTCAACGACTTCGGCCGCTACGGTAAGAGCGGGCGGGACATCATCATCCCGCAGGTCCGTTACTGGACCAACGACAGCTGGGAGGTGGTGAGCGCCGGCCGGCCGCTCAGCGGCGGAGTTTCGGGCTGGCCCATCCTGCACCGGGCCACCTACTCCCAGGGCACGCTCTACGTCCTGACCATCCCGGACGACTTCGGCAACCTGTACGACTATCCGGAAGCCGCGCTGAACGAGATCCGCCGGCGGATGAGCCGGGACTTGGACCTGTACCTGGAGGGTCCTGCGAAGGTCGGACTGTTCCTGTATGACAACAAGACGGTCATCGTCGAGAACTTCAACGATGAGCCGGTCGATGTCAAGCTGGTGGGAACGGCCGGGCTGAAGCAGCTGACCGACCTGGAAACCGGAGAAACCGTCGAGGCGACGGTGGAGCAGATGCCCGCCTTCTTCCGCCGGATGGGAACGCCTTCCCCCAAGGCGGCCATGACCGTCAAGCCGCACTCCTACCGGGCTTTCCGGTACGAGTAATTATCGGATGTCTTTCAAGGGGATGGCCTGGAAGGTCATGTGCGCCTGGGAACTCTCGTAGAGGATACCCACAGTCTTTTTGTCAATCATCGTGAGGCAGGAATAGCCCCATCCCTCGCCTTCGTCCAGGAGGCATTTCCGGGACC
>JAEEGK010009334.1_pt1 | contig 22928 bp, 16 predicted proteins | sample 8958771 | NCBI WGS metagenome assembly JAEEGK01 (sample SAMN16246547, study PRJNA631951) | gut metagenome | biome: gut microbiome; feature: rumen; material: SC-attached | host: Bos | place: Iran: Karaj | collected 2018-10 | reverse complement strand
ATAGTCGTAGCAGTATTTTCAGGAACAAATCCGCAGCTCATGATCATATCGATATCTGCATGTATGGCAGGTGCTGTATGCGGAGATCACTGCTCGCCTATTTCGGATACGACCATAATGGCCAGTGCCGGAGCGCAGAGCGATCATATAAATCACGTAAACACCCAGCTGCCGTATGCCATGGTCTGCGCAGCGGTATCGTTTGTCACATATATAGTTGCAGGCTTTACTCAGAAAGCGTGGATAGCCCTTCCTGTAGGTATAATAATAATGGTAGGTGTGATGTATGTGATCAAGTATTCTACCAGAGATACGGCTGAAAAAGCAGCGGATTGATTGTCAGATCGAGGCATGACAGACAGTAATGCCTCTAAAAATTGGAGCATCCTTATGGAAAAAATCGAGAATTACACATTAAACGAAGCGATTGAATTTTTAAAGGAAAGCGTAGACGCATTGCTTATCGTTGATTCAAATGCGGACAGATTCAAGGTGCTTTCAAAAAGGGGAATGTTTGTTGACTTTATAGGGGACAGCGGAGTATATCAGGAACTGATAGAAAAGCTCTGGTTTCATCTGGGCGATTCCATGGACAAGATCAGCGAGGATTATCAGGTATTTATTCCGACTTTCGGTAAATACAGCGGCAAGTACTCAAGAAGGCTGAAGCTCGTTGAAAATGATGTACCTCATGCAGTTCAGATGACGATATATCCGATCGATGATAACAATTATCTTCTTTTGCTCGATGAACTGGATAACAGTGAGTACATGAAGGATTTCCTTACAAATGAAAAGGTGACTACGATCCAGAACACCTATCTTTTTTCCATGTATGTCGATCTGTTCAAGGATTCCACGAGCAGCATCTCGATAACAGAGATATCAGATGAGACCGTTCATGCCGCGATCAAGTATTCCGAGTGGAGACACATGATCGTTAACATGATATGGCCCGATGATCAGGAACTGTTCATGGAAAGGACGGATCCTGAGTATCTTAAGAAGAATATAATGCCGGGACGTACGGCTTCGTTTGACTGCCTCATGCAGAATCTCGAAGGAAAGTATATCTGGGTAAAGCTCATATTCTCACGTGCAGAAACTAACAACAGCGAAGAAGATTTCAGATACGTATTCATGGTGCAGGATATTCATGAGAATTCCGTACAGCTGATGTCTACGCTCAAAAAATACGAGGAACTGGCATCAAAGGATGCTCTGACAGACGTATTCAATCACGGAAGAATAGAGACCGAGCTTTATAATGCTATAGAGATAGTATCCCGTACGGACAGAAAAGTATCGATAATCATGTTTGACATTGACTTCTTCAAGAACGTTAATGACAAGTACGGTCATGCTGTCGGTGATATGACACTTAAGCATTTCGCATATATGCTTAAGGATTATTTCAAGAACATCAATGCCGTTATCGGAAGATGGGGCGGAGAAGAATTTGTTGTAGTATATTATGATGCAGATGCTGATAAAGCAAAGGAAGCAGCTGAAGGAGTAAGAAAGGTTATCTCCGAAGAAGAATTCAAGGTTGCCGGAACGGTTACATGTTCGGCAGGTATTACGGAGATTACGACCGAAGACAGCTTCAATACCGCGTTTGAAAGAATGGATAAAGCGCTTTATAAGGCGAAATCCGAAGGAAGGAACTGCATCAGAGTATTTTAAACCTGAAAGGAGAGACTTAAATGGAACCGATTAACAGCATCGATGCAGAGGACGATCAGTTCGCGTATCGCTACGACACACAATTACTTATTGACAGAAGAGATAAGGATCTTGACGAAGACGAGATTTCTGATTATATAACTTCTCATTTTGAAGGAAATTCTCTTATTGCTGCAGGAGACGAGGATCTGATCAAGATTCATTTCCATACAAATGAGCCGTGGAAAGTCCTTGAATACTGCAATACGATCGGAGAGATCTATGATATTGTCGTAGAAGATATGATAAGACAGGCAGACGGCCTTCAGGGCTAATTGCGAATAATACTAACAGGTGTCGGACGCCTAAAAAGGAGTCTGACACCTTTTTTAATTTGTCCCTTTTTATACATACAATTTTCTAGTATAATAGATATTGAACACGCAACATTGTCAGGCAGAACAATTGGGGAAATCAGATGAAATCAATAAAGGGACGTAAGATTTCTGACGGAATAGTGTTTGGCAAGATCAAACTCTGGATACGCCGTAAAGATGAAATCGTAAATATTCATACAAAAGATATAGTAGTCGAAAAAGAAAGATTTCTTTCCGCTCTTGCAAAGACGAAAGAAAGAATGAATTCTTTGCATGACGAATTAAAAGGAAAGATACTGACAAAAGATGCGGATATTTTTGCATCCCATCTTATGATCCTTGAAGATAAAACATACATAAACCGTATATTAAGTCTGATAGAAGAACATAAATACAACTCGGAGTATGCTCTGATAGAAGCATGCAAGGAGTATAAGGATGCCATTATGCAAAACGGCGATGAGATCTTTAAGGACAGAATTGCCGACATGGATGATGTCATTTCAAACCTGACTGAAATATTGTCCAAAGAAGAGACTAATCTGTCCGGATTTGCCGGAACCATAGTATGGACAAACGATATTACTCCTTCCGAACTTATCAAGATCAACAGACAGAAGATCCTCGCGGTTATTTGTGAGAATTGCAGTTACAACTCGCATTCCGCGATTCTTGCAAGATCGATGAATATCCCGGTTCTGGTTGTGCGCTCCCTTATTCCCGACGCGTCTTTCGAAGGAGTCAGCGCTCTTTTGGATACGTATGAATCGGAACTGATCATCGAGCCCGATGTAGTTGTATTTAAAGAACGAAAAGAAAGAGCAAGAATGATCAAAGAAGAAGAAAACATTCTAAGACAGATCATAAAAGAAAAACGTGCCAACAAGGATGGAATACAGATCTGCGCGAACATCTCAAATCTTAAGGATCTGGACGATCCGCGTACGGATGATGCCGACGGAATAGGACTTTTCCGTACGGAGTTTGTATTCCTGGGTGAATCTTATTACCCCTCAGAGGATAAACAGTTTGAAATATACAAAAGCGTTCTTGAAAAAATGGACGGCAAAAGAGTCGTATTCAGAACGCTTGATGTCGGAGCGGATAAAGCTGCGGCTTATATGAAGACGGAGCATGAGGAAAATCCCGCTCTGGGTCTTCGCGGAATAAGATTCTCGCTGGCAAATCCGAATTTTTTCAAGATGCAGATCCGTGCAATATTAAGAGCAAGTATTTACGGTAAGGCAGCGATCATGTTCCCCATGATCACTTCGCTTGATGAGGTTAAAAAAGCCAAGGAAATTGTCAAGGAAGTGCTGCTCGATCTCGAAAAATCCGGGGAGAAATATGCGCAAAGCATAGAAATAGGCATTATGATAGAAACGCCCGCCGCGGTTATGATATCGGATGAACTGGCTTGTGAGGTGGATTTCTTCTCAATCGGAACCAACGATCTGGCTCAGTATTCATTTGCCATCGACAGGTTCAAGGACGGCGAGATACAGGAAAAGGATTCGTATTATCCCGTTCTTATGCGCATGATCGAAAAGACCGTGGAATCCGCCAAGAAGAAAAGGATCGGTGTGTGCATATGCGGAGAAATGGCTGCGGATGTCAAAGTAGTTAAGGATTTCGAGAAAATGGGAGTGGATGCACTTTCGGTTTCCGCAGATAATATTCTCCCGGTCAGCAAAATACTGTTTGAGGCTGAGGCATAATTGATGTAAAATTATCCAAAGGGGAAAATGAAAGGGTAAAAATGTCACAGGAAAAAAGAAGACAAAAAGCAAAATTTCGTATTCTTAAGAAAAACAAGATCTGGGTAACGACGATATTCTGCCTTGCTGTTACGTTGCTGGCAATGGTGTTCATATCCGTTTTTGCGAGCTCCTTATTTACGTATTACGCAAATAAGGTTATTTTGGACGAATATGATGCCATTTCTTACATGGCCAGGATATATGATATCAATTCCGTAGAGGAAGGCGACAATATCTTTAATATGTTAAACGAAGAGGGCAGAACATATTACATAACGGATAATCACGGAGATATCATATATATTAACGGCGATAATACCATGGGAACCTCGAAAGGAATAGTAGAACTTCCGACTATACAATTTGACGGTACAACGGTTAATGAAAAGGTTCTCGTATATGTAGATAATGCGACTGAGGGCTTACTTGAAACCGATGAGGACGGAAATGTTTCGATCAGTGCGAAATCTGTTCTGTCATGGCTTTATACGGTTGACCAGAGGGCAAATATCAACTTTGATACTGAGAGGTCAACAGCAGATCTTCCCATCTGGATAAGCGTGAACGTTAAGGGCGGAACACAGAAATTCTTCGGAAAAGCCATTTTCAGAGTATCTATGACGGATATTATGTTTTTGGGTGCTTTTCTTTTGGCGGGTATGCTGCTTGTAGTATGCGTTATCTTTCTCATGATAGTAAATATGATCACCACTATGCTGGGGCAGAGAAGAATAACGAATGCCTTCTTTACAGATCCCGTAACCAAAGACAAGAACTGGATGTGGTTCTGTTACAAAGGCGAACAGATCTTAAAGAAAAGGAAAAATGCTTCCAGACAGTTTGTTATTCTCGATCTGGTATTTGTAAGATACAGAAACTACTGTGTATGCCATTCGGTTTCAGAAGGCGAGGATTTCCTTTGTCAGGTTAACAAGATCGTTAAAAAGAATTTAAAGAAACAGGAATTGTGCACACATTATGCATCTGCCAATTTTGCAGTTCTTCTGGAATTCTCCGACAAGGAATCGCTTGAAAAGAGAATATCGGAGATCATTTCACAGCTTGAGAAGATCGATTCGGAGCATAAATTTACATTCCATGTGGGCGTTTTCTTCGTAGAGAGAAGGATCAATCCCAAGAACAAAAAGTTTGCCGGAAGAAAAGATATCAATATCGAGCGCGAATACAACAATGCATGCACAGCCAGGAGCACGCTTGAAGGCAATGATGATTCAGGCATAGCATACTTCGATACAGAGCTTGTAGAAGAGCAGAAATGGATCGATATGGTGCAGGAAAACCAGAGACAGGCGGTTGAAAATGAGGAATTTGTTATTCATTATCAGCCCAAATACGATCCCAAGAATAACGAACTGCGCGGTGTTGAAGCGCTTATCCGCTGGGATTCTCCCAATTTCGGCTTTAAGGCACCCACAACTTTCATTCCCATATTCGAAAAGAACGGTTTTATTCCAGAAATAGATCACTATATGATAAGACATGTGGCCAGAGCCCAGAAAGCATGGCTTGATGCGGGTTATAAGTGCGTTCCCGCTTCCGTAAACGTATCCAGAGCTCATTTTATCGAGAAAGACCTTGCCGAACAGATAAGGGACGATGTTGACGCCGAGGGTGCTCCTCATGAGCTTATCGAGATAGAACTTACCGAGAGTGCTTTCTTTGATGACAAGAAGACCATGATCGAAACGATCTGTAAACTTAAGGAGTATGGATTCCAGGTTTCCATGGATGATTTCGGTTCCGGATACTCATCACTTAACTCTCTTAAGGATATGCCTCTTGATGTTTTGAAGCTTGATGCCGGATTTTTCAGCGGCGATTTTGATGACAATCGTGGCGAGATCGTTGTATCCGATACGATCAAACTTGCCAAGAATCTGAACATGGTTACGGTTGCCGAAGGCGTGGAATTCAAAGAACAGGTTGATTTTCTTGCCGAGCAGGGCTGCGATATGATCCAGGGATACTTCTATGCGAGACCGATGCCCGCTGATGAGTATATTTTGAAGATGGAACGTTCAAAAGCTGAAAATGAAATAATTAACCCAGAAAGTTAAATTTAGATTTAACTTTACTTTTTGAGGTTTTTTGACAGTTAAGTATAAATTTAACGGCAGATAACACAGGATTTGATAATTAAAAAGGTGTCCGACTCATATTTGAGAATCGGACACCATTTTTTTATGTATTTTGATCAGTTGTTCAATTATTCAAAACCTAAGCCTGAGTTTTGAACAGGAGAATTGCTGCCACGCAGACTGCCAGGATTACGAATCCGACGATGATGGGTACGGGAGAAAACTCTGAAGTTTTCTTTTCGCTGACTTCTTTGTCGGATTTTACTTTGCTTTGTCTCTCTTCAAGGAGACCTGACTTGTGAAGGATGATTGAAATAGGTTTGTAGATCACAAGCGTAAGTGCCATATTGATTCCGGCCTTAACCAAGTTGAAAGGAAGGAATATGGTGGGAAGCATGGGTACGATAGCTTCTCTGGGCATATTGTTATACCAGGGAGTGATCAGATAGTTCCAGAGGATCATGGAACCCGTCATTCCGAGGACTCCGGCTGCAAGTGCGATGATGGCATTGAAAGTTGTTTTTTTGTATTTGTAGATAAGTGCGGCCGGCATAACGAAACATAAACTCGCGATCACGTTCATCAGAAGGCCTATCGGTCCTGTAGTACTTACGGTTACCATTTCGATCAGGCATACGAGCACGACAACGATAAATCCTTCAAGAGGACCTACAAGGAAAGCTGCGATAACGAAGAAAATATCCTTCGGATCGTAACTTAAGTAAGGTGCAGCAGGCATAAGGGGGATTCTTATGAATACCATTACGACATATGCAATCGCTGCAAGCATTGCAAGGGTGGTGATTTTTTTGATTGACATCTTCATTCTGATTGTCCTTTCTTTGAGTAGGTTTATTCAGTATAAGGAATCCTCAAGATGATTATTTGCATAAGAAAAGGCTCCGCAAAAAAACGGAGCCTGCAATCGCATTCATAATTGCATCTTCTATCATCCAGACTTTACTGTCGGTCTCGGAATTGCACCGAATCGGCCGCCGAAGCGGTTCGCGGACTTTTACCGCCGGTAGGGAATTTCACCCGACCCCGAAGATTCTTTATCTGCAACATATATTAACCATGTGAAATACAAATGTCAAATGTTTTTTATTTTAATTTGAATAATGTTCCGACGAGTCCGCGGCCTAAAGAAGCACCTACGTTTCCGCCGAGAGTCTTACCGAACTTTCCGCCTACGGTGCTGCCTAAAGCCTTGCCGGCTTCACGGCCGACTGTACCGGTTACGGAACTTGCAACGGATTTTCCTGCACTCTTTAAGGCTTTGTTTCTGTCGTCTATCTTCTTCTGAGCGGCTTTCTGTTCTGCCAGAGCGGCCTTTTCTGCGGCCTTCTGTTCTGCGATCGCCTGTTTCTCAAGTGCTTTCTGTTCTGCGATGGCAGCTTTTTCGGCGGCTTTCTGCTCTGCTATGGCAGCTTTTTCGGCTTCTTTTCTTGCAGCTTCTTCCTCTGCGGCCTTTACCCTTGCTTCTTCGTCGCTTAAAGCTTTTCTCTGAAGGAATTCATATGCGGAATCACGGTCAACCGCTTCTACATATTTAACATAGAGAATGTTTGAATTGATCTGAGAAGCACGAAGGTTGTCATCGATCGAACCCATAAGACTCTGAGGAGGAAGGATATTACATTTCTTTACCATGGTAGGAACTGCCTGTTCATCAAGAACCGAAACAAGCGCTTCTCCGATACCGAGTGAAGTAAGTGTCTCGAAGGTATCGAATTCGGGGTTCTCTCTGAAAGACATACATGCAGCTTTTGCTGCTTTTAATTCCGAAGGTGTATATGCTCTTAAAGCATGCTGGATCTTGGTTCCGAGCTGTGAAAGAACTCCGTCGGGAATATCCTTGGGATTCTGTGTGATAAAGAAGATTCCGACACCCTTTGAACGGATGAGCTTGACGATCTGCTCGATCTTCTCAAGCAATGCCTTGGAAGCTGAATCAAAGAGCATATGAGCTTCATCAAAGAAGAATACGATTCTGGGCTTTTCCAAATCACCTGCTTCGGGAAGTGTTTCATAAAGTTCCGAAAGCATCCAGAGAAGGAATGTGGAATACATTGTGGGGTTGTTGATGAGTCTCTGACAGTCAAGCACCTGGATGTTTCCTTTTCCGGTGAAATCCTGTCCGATCCAGTCACGTATGTTAAGTGCGGGCTCTCCAAAGAAAAGATCCCCGCCTTCGCTTTCAAGTGCGATAACGGCACGGATTATCGAGCCGAGACTCTGCTTTGTGATGTTTCCGTATGTAAGGCTGAAATCTGAAGCATTTTCGCCTACATATGTAAGCATGGAACGAAGGTCCTTCGTATCGATAAGAAGAAGTCCCTGATCGTCGGCAATCTTAAAGATAACGGTAAGAATGTCGGACTGGACTTCGTTAAGACCGAGGATCCTCGATAAGAGAAGAGGACCCATTTCGCTTACGGTAGTACGAAGGGGAAGTCCCTTTTCTCCGTAAACATCCCAGAAAGTTGTGGGATAGGAAGTATATTTGTAACCTTCTTCGGCAAGACCGAATCTGGCGATTCTCTGCTGCATATCCTCGGAATCCGCTCCGGGTGCGCACATTCCCGCAAGATCGCCCTTAACATCCGCTAAGAAAACGGGAACTCCGCATTCCGAGAAAGATTCTGCGAGAACCTTTAACGTAACAGTTTTACCTGTACCGGTTGCACCGGCTATCATTCCGTGGCGGTTAGCCATTTTAGGATAAATATAAACTTTTTCGTCATTAGATCTGGCAACCCATATTTTGCTGTCGTTAAACATTTTTTCACCCCTTTTTATGTAATTGTCCTGCGTTTTTAAACATATACGCAGCCTATAGAAACAATTATAGTATATTCACAAACATATTTCTATAAGAAATATAAGTCAAAAAAATATGTAAAAAATCGGATAATATGCTAAAATGTCATTTAGCATGCATATCGGGTTAATATAACACGAAAGGAAAGAATACTTAAATGTATACCCACAAAGTACAATATTACGAAACAGACAAGATGGGAGTGACTCATCACTCGAATTATATAAGATGGATGGAAGAAGCAAGAGTCGACCTGCTTGAGAAAGCCGGATACAGCTATAAGAAACTCGAAGAGATCGGAATTATCTCACCTGTAACGAGTGTTGAGTGCAAATTCGTATCTTCCACCACTTTTGACGATACCATCACAGTGGAAGCATATGTTGAAGAAGCCAGAAACGTAAAGGTTAAGATAACTTATATCATGACGGACGAAACAGGCAAGATCGTGTGTAAGGGAACCAGTGAACACTGTTTTCTTGACAAGGACGGCAAATTCATAATGATAAGCAGGGACTTCCCCGATTTTTACGAAGCAATGGTTAAAAATGCAGAGGAACATGCAAAGAAAGAAAATTAAGGTATCTGGAATTTATAAAGGAGGAATTTAAAATGAGTAATAATTCTGCAGAAGCGTTGTATGCGCTTTTTCTGGGAACATATCTGACAACCATGATCTTAGGTGTTGTAATGTTTATCGTATCACTGATAGTGAGTCTTATACTTTTGATCGCAACATGGAAGATATTTGTAAAAGCGGGCGAACCGGGATGGGCTTCAATTGTTCCTTTCTATAACATCTGGGTTCTGTTAAAGATCACCTGCAACAACAATGTGATGTGGTTTGTTTTGAGCCTTATTTTTCCCATAGCCGGTTTTATTGTCTCATGTCTCGGTCTGGCAAAGGTATTCGGAAAGAATACCGGATTCGGTATCCTGAGTATTTTCTTCTCCTGGATCACATGGCCGATCCTGGCGTTCGGCTCTCATGAATATACGGGCGATAAACTTTAATAAAACTGTTTTAGAGGATTCGAAAATCCGGCTTCCTTTCGGGAGTCGGATTTTTTGACATTTCATATCAAAAATGAGAAAATATAGAAGAAATGATCATCCCGAACAGGAGATAAAAATGCAGTACAGAAAAGATAAAAACGGTAACGATATATCAGCGATCGGATACGGCTGTATGCGATTCACGAAAAAGGGTTCTTCGATTGATTTTGAGAAGGCCGAAAAAGAGGTGATGCGCGGTTACGAACTGGGCATTAATTATTATGATACGGCGTATTCTTATCCCGGAAGCGAAGAAACTCTCGGCAAGATCCTCGAGAAGAACAATATAAGGGATAAAGTCAAGATAGCGACCAAACTTCCCCAGTATCTGGTTAATAATCCGAGCCAGATCGACAAGTATTTCGAAGAGGAATTAAGGAGACTTCGTACCGACTATATCGATTATTATCTGATGCATCTTTTTACCGACATCAAGAACTGGGAAAAGCTCGTAAGATTCGGTATCATCGACTGGATCTCCAATAAGAAAAAAGAAGGTGCGATAAAGAACATAGGATTCTCGTATCATGGCGATACGGAGATGTTCATTAAGATATTAAATTCATATGACTGGGATTTCTGTCAGATCCAGTATAACTATGTAGACGAACATACCCAGGCGGGAAGGAGAGGCCTTGAAGCCGCTGCGGCAAAAGGCATTCCGGTGATAATCATGGAGCCTCTTCGCGGAGGAAAACTCGTCAATCTTTTACCCGATGACGCGAAGAAACTGATAAACGCACATCCGCACAAATGGAGCAGTGCCGAATGGGGCTTAAGATGGCTCTGGAATCAGAATGAGATCATGTGCGTTTTATCGGGAATGAATTCCATGGAAATGGTTGAAGAAAACGCAAGGATCGCATCCGATGCAAAGCCCGGAGAACTTACCGAAGAAGACTTTGAAGTATATGAAAAGATCAAGAAGATAATAGGCGAAAAAGAAAAGGTCGGATGCACGGGCTGTGCTTACTGTATGCCCTGTCCGCACGGCGTTGACATACCCGGAACTTTTGCCTGCTACAATAAGATGTATTCGGAGAACAAATCCGAGGGAAGGTTCGAATATGCGAGAAACATCGGCGTCAGGGAAATACCGGGATTTGCGACACAGTGCGTGGAGTGCGGAGCATGTGAGAAACACTGCCCTCAGCATATCGAAATAAGAAAGAAACTAAAAGAAGCCGATAAGGCATTAAGACCGCTTCCTTACAAAGTGATAACTGCGGTAATAAGAAAGTTTACGATCAAATAATGAAAGAAAAAACAGTAATGGGTATTCTGGCACATGTAGATGCCGGAAAAACCACGCTTTCGGAGAGCCTTTTATATAAAACCGGCGTTATAAAAGAAGCCGGCAGAGTGGATTCGGGTAACTCTTATCTTGACGGAAACATTCAGGAGAGAGAACGTGGTATCACCATCTATTCGAAGAATGCTCGAATACCCTTAAACGAAAAAGAGATAATACTTATCGATACGCCGGGACATGTTGATTTTTCGGCGGAAACGGAAAGAGCCTTAAGTGTTCTGGATGCGGCAATTCTGGTTATCGACGCTTCTTCCAAAGTGAGTTCGCATACTAAGACTCTCTGGGGGCTTTTAAAGCATTACGAAATTCCGGTTTATATCCTTGTGAATAAGATAGACATGCCCGGATTTGACAGGGATATGATCTTAGAAAATATCAAAAAAGAACTGTCGCCGTCCGCAGTGGATTTTTCAGATGATTCCGCACAGGAATTCTCTGAAAACATAGCACTTTGCGGGGAACGGTTTCTTAATGTTTTTCTCGAAAAAAATCAGTTTGAAAAAGAAGAGATAAAGCAGGGGATCAAAGCAAGAAAAATATTCCCTGTCTTTTTCGCGTCCGCCCTTAAATTACAGGGTATAAGCGAGTTTATTTCAGGCCTTGACAGGTATCTGATCACGCCCGATTCTTTCGGAAAAGAAAACGATGAATTTGCAGCACAGGTTTATAAGATTACTTACGATGAATCCGGTAAAAGAAATACTTTTATGAAGATCATTTCCGGAACGTTAAAGATCAAAGACAGTCTCGGTGACGAAAAGGTCAATGAAATACGTGTTTATTCGGGTGATAAATTTAAGAGGGAAACCGAAGTTTATGCGGGAGAGATCTGTTCTGTTGTCGGTCTGACGGAGTCGAAAAGAGGAACGGTATACGGAAATATCAGCAAGGATAAAAAGCCTCTTCTTATGCCCGTTTTTACGTATTGTGTGGACTTCGGCAAAGATGCGGATCTTCACAAAATGTGGGATATCATCGCAAAACTTTCGGACGAGGATCCTTCCCTTAATGCTGAATATGACGAGCAGATAAAAGAGATAAGAGTATCGCTTATGGGCGATGTTCAGACGGAAGTCATAAAGCGCAGATTAAAAGACGAATACGGTGTTGATGCAGAGTTTAAAGAGGGCAGGATCCGCTATAAGGAAACGATAGAAGAAACCGTAATAGGCGTAGGACATTTTGAACCTTTAAGACACTATGCGGAGGTCCAGATCAAGATCGAACCTTTAGAGCGCGGGTCAGGCCTGGAATTTGAAAGTGAATTAAGTGAGGATTACCTTGATATCAACTGGCAGAAACTCGTTCTGACGCATTTAAAAGAAAGAGAGCACAGGGGAGTTCTTACCGGTTCTCCTTTAACCGATGTTAAATTCACTCTTGTTGCCGGAAGATCACATGTCAAACATACCGAGGGCGGAGATTTCAGACAGGCAACTTACAGAGCCGTAAGACAGGGACTCATGAAGGCTCTGGATGCGGGTAAATGCAGGCTTTTGGAGCCTTATTACGATTATACGGCGGAGCTTCCCGAAAACTACGCGGGAAGAGCGGTAACGGATATAAATACATCGGGCGGAAGTGCGCTTATTAACGAGAACAACGGTGAGACAAAAACGATCACGGTGATCGGACGTGTCAGTGCTTCTTTTATGAACTCATATGCGAAAGAATTAAATGCATATACGAAAGGAAAAGCGGTACTTTCTTTTACGGTCAACGGATACGATATCTGCCATAACGAGAGCGAAGTTATAGAAAGTTTTGCATATAATCCCGATGCGGATACAAGGAACCCCTCATATTCGGTATTCTGTCAGCACGGTACCGGAACAAACGTGGAATGGTTTGACGTTGATAAATACAAGCACACCGTTTACAGCGAAAGCTACGGAGCGCAGTCCGATAATATAGACAAAGAGGCAAAGGAAGCCAACAGGTTAAGAAGGGAAAGAGAAGGAAAGGCTGAGGAATTCATCTCCGTTGAGGAAGTCGGCAATATTTTAAGACAGAGTTCTCAGGCCAACATAAATCAGGTTAAAAGCGCCGCAAAATCCTTTGTTGCCGCAAATAAGCCTCCCGAAAACAAACAGGTTAACGAATCTCCGGTTTATGTGGGCACCAAACAGAAAGAAAAATACCTCCTTGTGGACGGTTATAACGTGATCCATGCATGGCCGGAGCTTGATTCTCTTGCATCTGTATCAATGGATTCCGCCGCAATGAGACTTAACGAGATCATGAGCAATTACAAGGCGATCTCGGGGTACGAGATAATCGTCGTTTATGACGCATACAAGGTCGAGGGCCACCGTACCAGCGAAAAGCAGTATGACCAGATCACAGTGGTTTACACCAAAGAGGCACAGACGGCTGATCAGTATATCGAGAGATATGCCCATCAGAACAGCAAAAAGTTTGATATCACGGTAGCTACTTCGGATGGTCTGGAACAGATAATAGTTACGGGTGCGGGCTGTCAGATCATATCTTCAAGGGAATTCGAGGAAGAAGTGAAAAGAACCTCGGGATTTTTTAACGAAAAGTATAATGTCACTTAAAAAGTGCGTAATTGTGCAGTTTCATTGATTATATATACAAAATACTTGAAAGAATAGTCCGTTTATGAGAAAATATATGGAGTTTTGGAGTTTTTTCAAACTGCGGAAAAATTGTTACAAAGAGGAAAGTTATGAGAATTACAGATAAGATATTCGGCACTCACAGTGAGAGAGAGATAAAGAGAATAAAAGACAAGGTTGATGCGATTGAAGCTTTGAGACCCAAGATGAAGGAAATGAGCGATGAAGAACTTCGCGCAAAAACCGACGAATTCAAGAAACGTCTTGAAAACGGTGAGACGCTTGACGATCTTCTGGTTGAAGCTTTCGCGGTAGTTAGAGAAGCTGCCTGGAGAGCCATTGGTCTCGAACCTTACAGAGTACAGCTTATCGGCGGTATCATTCTTCATCAGGGACGTGTTGCCGAAATGCGTACAGGTGAAGGTAAAACGCTGGTTGCCACGCTTCCCTCATATTTAAATGCCCTTGAAGGAAAGGGTGTTAACGTCGTGACGGTCAACGATTACCTTGCAAAGCGTGATGCCGAACTTATGGGACAGGTTCACGAATTTTTAGGACTTAAAGTCGGCTGCGTTTTAAACAGCATGGACAACGACGAAAGAAGAGAAGCTTATAAATGCGATATCACATATGTTACGAACAATGAGATCGGTTTCGATTATCTTCGTGACAACATGGTTGTATATAAAGAACAGCTTGTTCTGAGAGATTTAAATTATGCCATCATCGATGAGGCCGACTCGGTCCTTATCGATGAAGCGAGAACTCCTCTCATCATTTCGGGTCAGTCAGGTAAATCCACAAAGCTTTACGAAGCTGCAGATTACCTCGCAAGACAGTTAAAAAGAGGTGACGATCTCGAGGAACAGTCCAAGATGGATATCATCCTCGGTATCGAACAGGAAGAAACAGGCGACTTTATCGTAAATGAAAAAGACAAAGCGGTTAACCTTACCGCCGAAGGTGTTCACAAGGTTGAGCAGTTCTTCAAGATCGAAAACCTTGCGGATCCCGAGAACATTGAAATACAGCACAATGTTATCCTTGCTCTTCGTGCACATAACCTTATGTTCAGAGATCAGGATTACGTTGTTAAGGACGATCAGATCATTATCGTCGACAGCTTTACAGGTCGTCTGATGCCCGGTCGTCGTTATTCCGACGGTTTACATCAGGCAATCGAAGCAAAAGAGCATGTTAAGGTTAAAAGAGAGTCCAAGACTCTTGCAACGATCACATTCCAGAACTTCTTTAACAAATTCCACAAGAAAGCCGGCATGACAGGTACGGCCTTAACGGAAGAGAAGGAATTCAGAGAGATCTACGGAATGGACGTTATCGAGATTCCGACCAACATGCCCGTTATCAGAATCGATGAAAACGATGCCGTATACAAAACCAAGAACGGTAAGCTTAACGCCATCTGTGCGGAAGTCGAAGAATGCCATAAGAAAGGTCAGCCCGTACTTGTAGGTACGATCACGATCGATGCTTCGGAAGAACTTTCCAGAAGACTTCAGAAACGCGGCATTCCTCATAAAGTTCTGAATGCTAAATTCCATGAAATGGAAGCTCAGATAGTTGCCGACGCAGGGCAGAAGGGTGCGGTTACGATCGCAACCAACATGGCGGGCCGTGGTACCGATATCAAATTAGGCGAAGGCGTTCCCGAACTCGGAGGACTTCGTATCATCGGTACGGAGCGTCACGAATCCAGACGTATCGACAACCAGTTGAGAGGTCGTTCCGGACGTCAGGGTGACCCCGGTTCATCGAAGTTCTACATTTCACTTGAAGACGATCTTATGCGTTTGTTCGCATCCGACAGACTTATGACGGTTTTCAATTCACTCGGTGTTCCCGAAGATCAGGAAATCTCACATAAGATGTTGTCGCGTGCGGTTGAAAGCGCTCAGAAGAGAATAGAGAACAACAACTTCGGTATCAGAAAGAGCCTGCTTGAATACGACCAGGTTAACAACGATCAGAGAGAGATCATTTATGCCGAAAGAAACCGTGTTCTTAACGGCGAGAGCATGAGAGACACGATCTACAAATGGGTTATCGATGTTGTTGAGAATGCAATTGATTCGACACTCGGTGAAGATGCTTCGTCCGACGAATGGGATCTTACGGAACTTAACATGGCACTTCGTTCGGTAGTACCCGTTGAGCCCATTACTCCCGAAAAGGTTAAAGGCATCAAGAAGAATACTCTTAAGCAGATGCTTAAAGAAGAAGCCGTTAAATTATATGAAGAAAAAGAAGCACAGTTCCCTCAGCCCGAAGCCTGTCGTGAGACTGAAAGAATCATCGTGCTTAAGGCTATCGACCAGAAATGGATGAACCATATCGATGACATGGAGCAGTTAAAGCAGGGTATCGGAATGGTTGCATATGCTCAGAAGGATCCAAAGGTTGAATACCGTATGGCAGGTTTCGATATGTTCGATGCAATGACCGAAGCCATTAAAGAGCAGGCAGTATTCATGATGATGCATGTTGTTGTCGAGAAGAAGATCGAGCGTGAGCAGGTTGCTCAGGTAACAGGAACGAATAAAGACGATACAGCGGTAAGAGGACCGAAGAGAAGAGCGGAAGAGAAGATCTATCCCAATTCTCCGTGCCCCTGCGGATCCGGCAAGAAATACAAGAACTGCTGCGGCCGCGTAGTTTAATATGACTTTTATAAAGTAAAAAATATATCTAAACGGAGGTTACAAAATGAAACTCACCTATCAGGTCCAGGACAAACCGAAATTCGGTCAGGTACTCGTATTCGCACTTCAGCAATTACTTGCAATTTTAGCAGCCACCATTGCGGTTCCTGCCATTATTGGCAATAACATGTCGCCTTCCGCCGCACTTTTCGGCGCAGGTATAGGTACACTTGTGTATCTTTTATTCACGAAATTCAAGAGCCCTGTATTCCTCGGTTCATCATTTGCTTTTCTTGGATCGATGTCTGCCGCATTTGCCGGCGGAGTTTCAATGTCCCTCGGTTATCTGGGTCTTATCTTAGGTGCAGCATTTGCGGGACTGGTATATGTTATCATCGCATTGATCGTTAAACTCGCAGGTGTAAAATGGATAAACAAGATCATGCCTGCAGTTATTATCGGACCTACCGTTGCCATCATCGGATTATCTCTTGCAGGAAATGCAGTAGGTGATTTATTCAAAGGTAAAGTCGGATACTTGGATGAAGAAGGTAACTTCATTTCTACAGCAAACATTTATGTATGTCTTGTCTGCGGACTTATAACACTCTTTGTTACAATGATTTGTTCAGTATACGGCAAGAAAATGATGAAGATGATTCCTTTTATCATCGGTATCGTTGCAGGTTATGCTATCGCAGCAATCTTTACAATCGTTGGTCTTTCACAGGGTGAGGTTGATTTCCAGATTATTGATTTCACAGCATTTTCAAATATGCAGTGGGTTCCTGATTTCACATTCATAAAAGCATTCTTCGGCGGCGCTTACAATTACGGCGAAGTCGGAAGCATGGGTGCTTACATTGTTAAGATATTAATGGCATATGTTCCCGTAGCATTTGTAGTATTTGCAGAACATATTGCAGATCATAAAAACCTTTCTACTATTATTGAGAAAGATTTACTTAAAGAGCCGGGCCTTCACAATACCCTTCTTGGTGACGGTGTAGGTTCAATGGTTGGCGCATTCTTCGGCGGATGTCCCAACACCACATACGGCGAGTCAATCGGCTGCGTTGCTATTTCAGGAAACGCTTCGGTTATCACGATTTTTGTTACAGCTATCATGGCTATCGTAGCATCATTCGTGGCTCCGTTCGTTACATTCCTTGCAACCATCCCTAACTGTGTAATGGGTGGTGTATGTGTAGCACTCTACGGTTTCATCGCTGTATCCGGTCTTAAGATGATTCAGAAATCCGATCTTGAAGACAACAGAAATCTTTTCACCGTATCTGTTATCCTTATCGCAGGTATAGGCGGATTAGTTCTCAAGTTTGGAAATATTGAGATCACAAAAGTTGCTTGTGCACTTATCCTTGGTATTATTACAAATATCGTACTCAAGGGTGGCTCAAAAAATAAAGAGGAATAAACAGAGGTAGTAATGAGCGAAACCACTAACGAAAACAAATTTGTTTACGGAGTTCTCGATAAGTTCGAACTTAAAAACTCCGCCACCGACGTTGCTGTTGTGGGCAGGGTAAAAGGAACTCTTAAAAGAGGTGACAAGATCTTCATCACCAACTACGGTGACGATGATGACGAGCTTGTAGTATCAAGCGTAGTTGCTCTCGAAATCGAAGGCAAGGAGGCTACGGAAGCAACTGACTGTTTTGTTGCGGTCAGAATCCGTGACGGTTTATCCGAGAACATCAAGCCCGGTTCTGTCATCCACAGTGAAAATGCAACAGAAGATGATATTCACGTAGCATATGTAACAGCTATCGGTGATTCATATGTAGGAAGAAGAGATCTCGAAATCTACGAGACCGAACTTTCTATTATGAGTATTACGGACTGTGCAGAAAGCTGGAGAATTTTCATCAAGCTTCATGAGAAAAAAGAAGGCGGCTTTACCAAGGAAGAGATTAACGATTTTAGGAGAAAAATCAGCGTTGTCTCACGTGCTTTGGGTAAAAAGGTTCTTGCTGCAGACGAAATTTATGTTGTAATGAGCAAGCGTACAGGCGAGCCTTATATGTTTTCAAGAACAAACAAATTCAAAGACGATTATGTATGCTCACCCCCTGAAATTCATATTTTCTCAAAGCCTTACAAGGAAATGGGCGAAAAGCATTTTCCTTCAGATTTGTTTGAAATTAAAAAGATTGAAAACGGTGAGAATGGTACAGGCATAAAAGATTTCCTCTTTGACGCGTTTTATTTAAACGGTGCAATGGGAATGAGAGTTAACTTCGAAGTATGTGCCATCGGTGCAGAAAACATCATTCCGAAGCCCAATTACTTCGGTATGAAGAAGAGTGAAATACCCGTTACCAATCCCAATCTCGTTAGATGGATGCTTTTAAGAAGCCAGATTTCCAATCCTACAACAGATGCAGAAAAGATGGTGGCAAAGATTTACTACAGATTCTTTGCAACTGAAGCTATGAAGGCTGATTTCGTTATTCCCGCAAAGGTTGTTGAAGAAGGCGAGGCTGTTAATAACGAAAACGTACCTGAGGATTTAAAAGATGCCAACGGTATGGAATTAAAGAGACTTCGTTTCCCCATTATGGTCGGAAAGAACACAAGAAACCTTGTATTTCTTTTCACTGATATGAAGAGACTTCGCGGAATGTATGATGAAGAGTGGTCTGCTTTCTCACAGAAACTCGAAAAATTCACCGATATTTTCGATGTAGGCATCAACATTTCAAAAGAATATTCTCTCGGCTGCTACGTCAACAAAGAAACTGTAAATGAGATAAAGAGAGTGTTCCTCGGAGTTAAGCCCGAAGACATCGACGACTCAGCTGTATTACAGACTCCGGACGGCAAACCTTTACCCAAGCCCGATGAAGGAAAAGACGACGATAAAAAGGCTGAAGAATAATATTTAATTTAAGGATTTACATTTTATTATTAAAGTGTATAATGAATAGAAAATTTTAATATATGAAAGGAGATAGTAAAATGATCGATCCTAAAACTATCAAATGGGAAGAACTCGGTTTTGGATATATCGAATGTGCTTATCGATATGTTTCAAAGTTTAAAGACGGAAAGTGGGATGACGGCGCACTCGTCACCGATTCAAATATAGTACTAAACGAATGTGCATGCGTATTTCAGTATTCACAGTCATGTTTCGAAGGCCTTAAGGCTTACTACACAAAGGATGGCAACATCGTTTGCTTCAGACCTGACATGAACGCAGAAAGAATGTATGATTCTGCATTAAGACTTGAAATGCCTCCTTTCCCCAAGGATAAATTCGTAGAAGCTTGCGAAAAGGTTATCGCTGCCAACAAGGATTACGTTCCTCCTTACGGAACAGGCGCAAGTCTTTACTTAAGACCTTTTATGTTTGGCTCAAATCCTGTTATCGGTGTTAAGCCCGCTGACGAATATGAGTTCAGAATTCTTGTAACACCCGTAGGTCCTTACTTCAAGGGTGGTGCAAAGCCTATCACAATTAAGGTTTCTGACTTTGACAGAGCCGCACCTCACGGAACAGGCCATATCAAAGCAGGTCTTAACTATGCAATGAGCCTTCATGCAATCCAGGTTGCTCACAGAGAAGGATTTGCAGAGAATATGTATCTCGATCCCGAGACAAGAACCAAAGTTGAAGAGACCGGCGGTGCAAACTTCATCTTCGTAACAAAGGATGGCACACTTGTAACACCTAAGTCAGATTCAATCCTTCCTTCAATCACCAGAAGAAGTATCTGCTACGTAGCAGAGAAATATCTTGGCATGAAGGTTGAGCACAGAGAAGTATACTTCGATGAAGTTAAAGACTTCGCAGAATGCGGTCTTTGCGGAACAGCAGCAGTTGTATCACCCGTTGGCAAGATTTACGACCACGGCAAAGAAATCTGCTTCCCTGCAGGCATGGAAGAAATGGGTCCCTGGACCAAGAAGATTTACGATACACTTACAGGCATTCAGAGATGCGAAATTGAAGCTCCCGAAGGCTGGATAAAGGTTATCAAATAGGATTATGTATTATAAAAACGGCAGTTTCGACTGCCGTTTTTTTGAGCCATTTGGGGACGGTTCCGTTTTGGCCTTTTTTGCCATTTGGGGACGGTTCTATTTTGGCCTTTTTTGCCAAAACAGAACCGTCCCCAATTGGCTTTTTTATTGCAAACCCACGGTGTTTGTGGTAGAATAGGGCGAATTGAATATGAAACGGAAGGTGTCAAAGCGACCTCAGTCGGCTTTGGTGAAAAGGGAAACAGGTGCAAGTCCTGTGCGAACTCGTCACCGTAATTGCGGAGTTTATGCCAATATGCCACTGGTAACGCGGGAAGGCGGCATAAATGCAGATGTATCAGTCGGGAGACCTGCCTTTCGCTGTACGCGGGGAATTTCCCCGAGCCACGAGTAACTGGCTGTACGAAAAAGGAATGGGTAATTCTTTTACCCGCTTTTCTCATGTTCTTTTTTGCAGGCCTTTATCGTTTTGATAGAGGTTTTTTGTATTTCGGGGTTTAATAATACAACAAGACTTTAAGTCTATGGAGGAAAAATGAGAAAAAAATTTTTAGCACTTATTACCGCAGGTACAATGATTGCTGTCTGCCTTTCAGGCTGTAACTTAACCAACAGCATCATTCAGGAAACACAGCAGGAGATTGAAGAGGCAAAGGAAAACGCCGAACAAGAGGGCGAGGCTTTGCAGGAAGATCTCGACAAAGCAGTTGACGATCTCCTTAATTCATTCCCTTCAATTGATGAAGACGGAGCGATTGTCGAAGAGGAGACAGATCAGATGAAAGCAGATGAAGTTGCAGCTTTAATCGATGCAATATATGTTCAGGAAAGAACAGATGATACAGATGCTCAGTGTGAAGCAGCTAAAAAGGCCTGGGACGCACTTACAGATGAACAGAAAGAACTCGTTGAAGGCGAAGAAGCTGATCCCGATTACTTCGGAAGAGACACCGGCGATGCTTCTTTAGACGATCCTAAGAACCAGGACGAAATCGGCGAGAACGAAATCCTTGTTGTAAGCTTTGGTACATCTTTTAACGATTCAAGAGCTAAAGATATCAAGGGTATCGAAGATGCACTCGCAGAAGCATATCCTGACTGGTCAGTAAGAAGAGCATTTACAGCTCAGATTATTATCAACCACGTTCAGGCCAGAGACGGCGAAAAGATAGATAATGTGGATCAGGCTCTTGAAAGAGCGGTTGCAAACGGTGTTAAGAACCTTGTGGTTCAGCCCACACATCTTATGCACGGTGCAGAATATGATGAGTTAATCGAAGCTCTTGAAGCTTACGAAGACAAGTTTGAAAGCGTAAAGGTTGCAGAGCCTCTTCTCGGTGAAGTAGGTAGCGATGCAACAGTAATAAATGCAGACAAGAAGGCTGTAGCTGAAGCAGTAGCAAATGCAGCAGCAAAGGAAGCAGGATTTGACAGCGTAAAAGATATGCAGGAAGCCGGCATTGCACTTGTACTCATGGGACATGGTACATCACATGCAGCAAAGGTTTCTTACAGCCAGATGCAGACACAGATGAACGAACTCGGATTTGAGAACGTATTCATCGGTACAGTTGAAGGCGAGCCTGAAGAAACAGCATGCGAAAACATTATCGATGCTGTTAATGAAGCAGGTTACAAGACAGTTATCTTAAGACCTCTCATGGTTGTTGCAGGCGATCATGCAAACAATGATATGGCAGGCGAAGATGAAGATTCATGGCTTTCAATGTTCAATGCATCAGGAAACTTTGACGAAGTTAAGACTCAGATTTCCGGTTTGGGAAGAATTGAGGAAATTCAGAAGCTCTATGTAGAGCATACTAAGGAAGCCCTTAAATAATTATATTCTCGGCGGAAATTAAATTACGATTTAATTTAGTTTCCGCCGCTTTTTTTAAAAAATCGGGGAAAAATACTAAAAATACGAGATAAAAAACGGAGAACAAAAATGAAAAAAACTTTACTTTACTTGGCAGGTATTATTACCTCGATAGCTTTTCTTGCAGGATGTGACACTAAAACTCCCGATGCGGATTTTGCACCTGTCAACGATATTGAGACTTCAACGGTTGCAGTTGAAGAAATAAATGATGACAACTCGGAAGAGGAAGTTCCTGTCACTGATGTTGAAAATACAGAACCTGAAGTAACAGAACCCGAGATTGCAGAGTGCGAACTTGAAGACGGTATTTATATTGCTGAGTTTAATACCGACAGCACAATGTTTCATGTAAATGAAATGTGTGACGGAAAAGGAACTCTTACCGTAAAAGACGGTCAGATGACCATTCATGTGTCACTCCCTTCCAAATCGATTGTCAATCTTTATGTTGGACTTGCGGAAGACGCACAGAAAGAAGGCGCAGAACTTCTTCAGCCTTCGGTGGATGAGATTGATTATAATGACGGAACCACGGATGAGGTAAACGGTTTTGATATTCCCGTTCCTTATCTTGATGATGAATTTGATGTTGCCCTGATAGGTAAAAAAGGAGTCTGGTACGACCACAAGGTTTCTGTTTCTAACCCTGTTTTAAAAGATGTTACTGTAGTGGATGATAAAGGTGTTGAACAGTTTGCAGGCT
>JAEEGK010009331.1_pt1 | contig 22930 bp, 18 predicted proteins | sample 8958771 | NCBI WGS metagenome assembly JAEEGK01 (sample SAMN16246547, study PRJNA631951) | gut metagenome | biome: gut microbiome; feature: rumen; material: SC-attached | host: Bos | place: Iran: Karaj | collected 2018-10 | reverse complement strand
GGCAAGTTTTATATCGATGTCAATAAGGCGACGCTTAGTTGACCTTGCAAAACACAAAATGACAGGTGTGCAATACCTTGTCAAATAGTTTTTCTCCACCGCCTCCCCAACAGCTTTTCAGCTATTCAGCTTCTCCAAATGGCACATCATCAGCAAATCGTCGGCGTTGTGGAGGTGCATACCGCCGCCTTCGCAGTAGCGGAAAAATTTGCAGTCGGCGCAGATGCCGGTCTTTGCCCAATCGCGGTTGCGGAATTTTTGGAATTTGGTGTTCCAGACCTCCCAAAAATCATCCTTGTAAATATTGCCCTGACTGAATACCGCACGGATGCCCGGACACGCCGAAATGTCGCCGTTGCTCATCACCGACGCCACCGAAACTCCCGCCTCGCAACTGTAAAACAAATCGCGGACGTCGCTCTCATAACGTCCCAAAAAGCCTTCGCAACTGTAACTTACGTGCTTGCCCTCGGCGCGGCACTCCTTGATGAACTCCATCAGGCGGCGCATCTGAGCACCGTCGAGAAGTAGTTCTTTATTCTCGGCGGCACGTCCCGCCGGGAATGCCGAAAACACCCTCCAACTCTCCACTCCAACGTCAAACAACTTTTTTTTCAGTTCGTGGAGGCCGTCCAAACTCCGTGGCGTAACGCAAGTGGCTACGTCCCAATTGAGACCCGAAGTCATACCGAGAAGCCTGATTGCATTGAATGCGCGGCGCCAGCTGTCGCTGCTGCCGCGCATAAAATTGTGGTCGTCCTCGTTGCCGTCGAGACTTATGGTCGTACTCCTCAGTCCGCTGTCAATCAACGCTTTGAGGCGGTCAACAGTCAAGAGCATGCCATTGCTGACAAAACCCCACGGGTATTCGCGTTTGTATAATTGCTGACCAACATACTCGATGTCGTCACGCAACAATGGCTCGCCGCCGGTGATGATTATCATCAGTTCGTGGTTGTTGACGTGCGGTGTCAACTTGTCAACCACCGTCAGAAAATCGTCGGCGGGCATATCCTTGATTTGTGATTTTGGCAGGCACGCGCTGCCGCAATGACGGCAATGAAGATTGCACCGCAGCGTACATTCCCAAAACAACTGCTTGAGTTCGTGGAGCTTCTTGCGGTTGTTTTTGAGGCTGCGGGCAAGTTCGAGACCGATGCGTTTTTTCAATGAAAGTTCCATCTTATTCTTCGGGGGTTGACGGAGTTTCAGGCGTTTCGGGTTCTGACGGAGTTTCGGATTCCTGTGGTGTTTCAGTTTCCTCGGGATTCTCAGGCTCTGATGGTTCGGCAGGTTTCTTTTTGAGCGTGAAGTCTTGTGTTGTAGAATAACTACCAGCGTACCAATCGCGATCGCCGCCCTCAAATTTGGCATCCACTTGTACTGAATCGGCTTCATACACACCCGACGGATCTTCCGCTATCACCCATAAATCGCCGAATGGCATAATGTCATCGGACTTGAATACAAACTTGCCATCTTGGTCAGTCTTGGTAGTGTCGCCGTAATTGTCACGAACATAAACATTTACACCTTCCACAGCCGTGCCTTCTTCATTGAATACTGCTCCTTCCACCTTGAATTGTGCGTATGGCTGACCATAGAGACACGGACTTTCTATGTAATGCTCACCATCATCAGGATTAGGATTGGGAGTGGCAACATTATTGTCGTCATCCTTGCTGCCACAGGCTGCAAATCCCAACATTCCAAGCAGTGCCGAAATCATCGCGCACCACTTCATTGTCAAATACTTCTTAATCTGTTTCATTTTGATTATTTGTTTTGGAGATAATTATTTTGATGTTTCTGTTTCGGGTTCTGACGGCTGCTCAGGAGACTCTGGGTCTGACGGCAGCTCGGGAGGTTCAGGTTGGGCGGGCTTCATTTTGAGCGTGATGTCTTGCGTGGTGGAAAAACTGCCGCAGTCCCACATACTGCCTTCGCCGCCCTTGAAATCAGTTGCGACATTTGCAGAATCGGCAGCATAGATGCCAAACGGGTCTTCCGCCATAACCCAAATATTGTTGAAGGGCTCAAAAAAGTTGTCCTCGAATACGTACTTGCCATTTCGGTCAGTCTTTGTTGTATCGCCGTAATGGTCACGGACATAGACTTTGACACCAGCAATAGGAGAGCCTTCTTCATTTAGGACAGAGCCTTCCACCCTAAAATTGGCGTGCGGCTGTCCATACAGACAGACCATTCTGTCATCTTCCTCGTCCTTGCTGCCACAGGCCGAATAGCCCAACATTCCAAGCAGTGCCGAAATCAACGCGCACCATTTCACTGTAAAATACTTCTTTATTTGTTTCATTTTGATTATTTGTTTTGGAGATTATTATTTTGTTGTTTCATATTCTTAAACTTAGACGGAGGCACGCCATAAAGTGCAATCATTTCGCCGTGGTCACGGATTTTGGGAGGCTTCTGGGGGCGGATGGTATCTACAACCGGCGTGTTGCTGTCGTCAATGACTACCTTCTGCGCCCTGTGGCACGCTCCGAAGCCCATTGCCGTCAACATCGCCATCAATATCCCGCACCATTTGCTGCGTATTATGTTGTTAAGTTTTGCCATCTTAGGTCTATTTTGATTGTGTTGCAAAAATAAACAAAACCAAGAATAATGTAGAATAATTATAGGTTAAAAGTTGTTAAAAACAAAAATGCCGCCACGAAACTATTTTCGCGACGGCATAATCGTCATTATGGGTGCAATTAAGGTGAACTACCTGATGAACAGCAATTCGCGGTACTTGGGCAGCGGCCACATCTCGTCGTCAACGATGAGTTCGAGGTTGTCCACATTGTCGCGAATTACGTCGAAGAAGGGCAGCACGGTGTCGTGGTAAGCGATTGCCTTCTCCTGCTCCGATTCGATGCGGTTGGCCTTGCGGCGGGCATCCACCATAGCCTCTACGTTGGTTTTGAGGCTGTCGATGTATTCAGAAATCTTTTCGATGGTTTTGAGGGTCTGTGCGCCGAGTTTGGAAGCCTTGTCCTCGCCAAACACTTTCACCATCTTGTTTGCGCTGTCGAGGAGCAATGCCTGATACTTGGTGGCAACAGGTACGATTGAACTCAATACCAAGTCGCCGAGCACACGCGCCTCAATCTGGATTTTCTTGGTGTAGATGTCCCACTTAACCTCGTTGCGGGCTGCAAGTTCCTTGGAGGTGAATACGCCCAACTTCTCAAACATTGCGATAGATTCGGGCTTGGTGTATGCGTCGTAAATCTTCGGCACGGAAGTCTCGCAGTCGAGACCACGTTTTGCAGCCTCAGCCTTCCACTCGTCGGAATAGCCGTTGCCGTCGAAACGGATGGCCTTGGATTCCTTGATGTACTGCTTGATGACCTCGAAGATAGCGTGCTCCTTCGACTGTCCGGCGGCGATTTTGGCATCGACAGTGTTCTTGAACTCTACAAGTTGAGCCGCAACTGCTGTATTGACGGCAATCATTGCAGACGCACAGTTGGCAGACGAACCTACGGCGCGGAACTCAAACCTGTTGCCCGTGAAGGCGAACGGCGAAGTACGGTTGCGGTCGGTATTGTCGATGAGCACCTCGGGGATGCTACCGATGCCGAGCTGCATACGTTTCTTGTCGTCGAGGGTGATGCCGTCCTCCGAAGTGGAGTTTTCAATCTTGTCCAAGAGCGACGAGAGCTGAGTGCCGAGGAATACGGAGATGATGGCGGGCGGTGCCTCGTTGGCGCCAAGACGGTGAGCATTCATTGCGGTCATTACAGACGCTTTGAGGAGTGCGTTGTTCTTATAAACAGCCATCAGGATGTTTACAATGAAGGTTACAAACTGTAAATTCTCCTCCGGGGTCTTGCCGGGCGTGAAGAGGCCTACGCCAGTGTCGGTGCCGAGCGACCAGTTGTTGTGCTTGCCCGAACCGTTGATGCCGGCAAAGGGCTTTTCGTGCAAGAGGACGCGGAAACCGTGCTTGCGAGCCACGCGCTTCATAATCGACATTATGAGGAGGTTCTGGTCGTTGGCAAGGTTGGTCTCGCCGAAGATGGGCGCGAGCTCAAACTGGTTGGGAGCCACCTCGTTGTGCCTGGTCTTGCAGGGGATGCCGTATTTGTAAGCCTCAAATTCCACTTCCTTCATATACGCCTGCACACGCTCAGGAATTGCGCCGAAATAGTGGTCTTCGAGTTGCTGGTTTTTGGCGGATTCGTGACCGATGAGGGTGCGACCGGTAAGCAACAGGTCGGGACGGGCTGCATAGAGGCCTTCGTCCACGAGGAAATATTCCTGCTCCCATCCGAGGTACGAATACACTTTCTTAACATTGTCGTCGAAATACTGGCAAACCTCGGTAGCCGCCTTATCGACAGAGGCAAGGGCTTTGAGCAACGGTGCTTTGTAATCGAGGCTCTCGCCGGTATATGAAATGAAAATGGTGGGGATACAGAGAGTGTCGTCCACGATGAATGCCGGCGACGAGGGATCCCACGCCGAATAGCCACGCGCCTCGAATGTGTTGCGCAATCCGCCCGACGGGAAGCTCGACGCGTCAGGCTCCTGCTGAGCGAGCAGTTTGCCCGAAAATTCTTCGATGACGCCTTCGCCCGGCTTGCCGGCATACTCGATGAAGGAGTCGTGCTTCTCGGCTGTGCCGTCAGTCAACGGCTGAAACCAGTGGGTGTAGTGTGTTGCACCGTGCTCGATTGCCCACTGCTTGATGCCAGCGGCTATGTGGTCTGCAAGTCCGCGGTCGAGGGGCTTGCCATTGCGGGTGATGTCGTCAAACTTTTTCAAAGTCTCCTTGGACAGGTACTTGGACATCTGCTCCCTGCCAAACACGTACTTGCCGAAATACGCCGACGTGGGCTCCTCAGGTGTCTCCACAGGCAGCGGCGACTTGCTGAACGCCGCACCTACTACTTGAAATCTTAATCCACTCATTTTGGTTTTGTATTATGTGTTATTATTGTTATTTTCAACACTGCAAAGATAGGAATAAGTTTTCAGAGTATCCCTAATGAAAAAACGTATTTAAGATAAAAAAAACATACGTTGCTTACGTAGCATTTTTGCGTGAATTACTAACGGCATCGTCTGCCGCGCTACGTTTAAATATTAACGCCATAAAAAATTGTTTTTTTCACATATTTCATTTAACTTTGCGTCAAAAGAAACTAACATTATGGAATACGAACACTTACTGAGGATTTTCATTGCGGCGTTGCTGGGCGGCGTCATCGGATTGGAGCGCGAATACAGGTCTAAGATGGCTGGTTTTCGCACGCATTTCCTTGTGGCGTTGGGCAGCGCGATTTTTATGATAATGTCGATTCACGGCTTCGACAGCGACCTGCCACTATTAGACAAGACCAACTATTCGCTCGACCCGGCGCGTATTGCCGCCAACATCGTTACGGGCATAGGTTTTATCGGTGCGGGCGCAATTATCTTCCAAAAACACATCGTGCGCGGCATCACCACGGCAGCGGGCATCTGGGTTACTGCGGCAATTGGTATGGCTTGTGGCGGTGGGCATTATGCGCTCTCGGTGGCTACTACCGTGCTGGTGCTCATTGGATTGGAGACCTTCAATTTTATACTCGGCAAGATGGGCAAAAAGACTGTTTCTCTCGCCATCACCGCCAAATCGCGTTATGAAGTAAATTCTATCCTCGACAAAATGAAGGCGGCGGGGTTTAGCATCGACACTTATAATATAGAGATGACAATGAAAGACGAAAAAAAGGTCTATGTAATCACCCTCGATGTCAAAATCAGACGCACCGACTACGAAAAACGCATCGCCGAACTCATCGCCGGATTCGACGAGGTGTATGTGGATAATATTCAGGGTTAGAGATTCATATACCTTACCAACGCATCATACCTCTCCTCCAACATATCAGTGTATTTGCTGTCGCCGCCACGGACATTGCGAACGCGGTAGCCGTTGCGTTCGAGGCCTTGGATTACGGATGTGGTCTCGTGTCCATTGAGTTTGAGGACAGCCCTCACGCCGTGAGTGCCAAGCGGTTGCGAAAGCATCGAGAGAATTTTCATAGAATTGTATTCGGCGACATTGGCAATCACCGCCGGCGAAAAATTGCGGCTTTCTGTCTCCAACTCAATCACGCCACCCGGCACGTGAGCTGCCGTCAAGTCGGCGAGTTGGTCTATCAAACTTTCGCGGGTGATGCAGCCGAGATATTTGCCATCGGCGTCAGAAACAGGCAGTATAGAATAATGATGCTGCGACATCAAACGAAGCACACCATAAATATCAAAATCATCAGAAGCCGACGGTTTTTCCAACGTCAACGATTCCACCAACGCATTAACATTGAGGGCGTTGCGTAGCAAATCCTCAGACACAACCCCCACATACTGCATCCCCTCCGATACAACGGGCAGATGCTCATACTTATAGCCGTCCATAGTGCGGAGAGCCTTTTTTACGGTCTCCATCGGACTTATAGTTGGTATTCCAGATGATATTAATTGGCTTGCTGACATACAATTATAATTTCTGATGCAAAGAAAATACATTCTCGCGAAATATTTGCACAATATAACGTAAAAAAAATATTAAAAAAACATAAAATCTAAATTTTTTGTATTAATTTGCGGTCATAATTTCAAACACAAAGCAGTTTCATATATGAAAACATTCAAATCATTGATTCTTACGCTGATAATGTTGTTTGTGGCGGGCGTCGCGACCTCGCAAGTAACGACATCCTCGCTCACGGGCGTAGTCAGCGGCGACGACGGCGAGACTCTCCCCGGCGCAACAGTAGTGGCGGTGCACACAGAGACATCCGCACAATACGCGGTAATCACCGACATCAACGGACGCTACATCATCCAAGGCATGAAGCCGGGCGGTCCATACGAAGTAACGGTGCAGTTTGTGGGAATGTCGCCCTACAAAAAAGACGGCATCTACCTCTCACTCGGCGAAACCTTCAAACTCAACGCCTCCCTCAGCGACGAAGCAAAGGAATTGCAGGAGATTGTAATAGTCTCCAAAAACAAATTTGACGCATCCAAGACCGGAGCATCGAGCCGCGTGAAGGCAGAAGACATCGAGAATATGCCCTCTATGTCTCACTCCATCGCCGACGCTGCAAGGCTCAATCCCCTCATCTCCACCTCCAACAACGGCGCAATGTCTTTTGCAGGTGTCAACAACCGCTACAACGCATTCCAAGTGGACGGCGCGATGAACAACGATGTCTTTGGTCTCACCCCCAACGGCTCCAACGGCGGACAGGCTGGCGCTCAGCCGATTTCCATCGAGACACTCGACCAAATCCAAGTGAGCGTGGCTCCGTTTGACGTAAGGCAGAGCGGCTTTACGGGCGGCTCCATCAATGCCATCACCAAGTCGGGCACCAACACAATGCACGGCAGCATTTATTATGATTTCAACAACCAAAACCTCATCGGCAAACGCTATGAGATGATGAACGGCGAGAATAGCGAAAAATACGACGACGAATCCGAATACCGTCTTGGCTTCACGCTCGGCGGACCTATCGTCAAAAACAAACTCTTCTTCTTCGCCAACTACGAACACACCGACAAGGTATATCCCAACAATTATGGACTCGGCTCGTCGGCGTCCAAAGTAGATGCCACCGAGGCGCAAAACATCCTCAACGTCCTCAAATCGAAGGGTTACAACGACAATTTCTCCGACCTCGACAACTATACAAAATCCGACAAGGCAGGCATCAAACTCGATTGGAACATCAGCACAAAGCACAAGGCATCAGTAAGTTGGCGTATGGTAAACGCCAAACAACTCAGCGGCACAAGCACCGCAGCATACCTCGATTCCAAATCATACGCCTACGACTTCTCGTCCAAGACCAACACCATCGCGGGCGAACTCCAAAGCCGTTTTAGCGACAAGGTTTCCAACGAATTGAAAGCCTCATACGTAATCGTGCGCGACAAACGTGATCCCTACGGCGTTGCTCCGATGATTCAGGTCAACAATGTGGGCGGCGGCTCGGTATCATTCGGCACTGAGCGCAGTTCGGCAGCCAACGGCCTCGACCAAAACATCTTGACAATCACCGACAACCTCACTATCTACGCCGGCAAGCACACTCTCACATTCGGCACACACAACGAAATTTACAAATTCAAAAACCTCTTCATCCAAGACCCATACGGCTCATACTATTTCTCCTCGCCCGACGATTTCTACCAATTTGCAGACGGCGTATCGACGTATGAAAAAGACGGCAAGACCTTCAACACGCTCAGCCGCTACCGTTTTGGAATGGCAAACGAAAAAATCACCGGCTCCAAGCACTGGGCGGCACAATTTGGCGCGGCGCAGTTTGGCTTGTACGTCCAGGACAAGGTAATTATAAGCGACCGCTTCGACGTTACATACGGCCTCAGGATAGACATCCCCGTATTCTTCGACACCCCCGCCGACAATGCCGACTTCAACACCTACGCTCAAAAAGTTGGCTGGAATGTAAAGACCAACCAAAAACTCAGCAGCGCACCGCTCTGGTCGCCCCGCGCAGGATTCCGTTATGAATTTGACGAGAAAGGCAACTTCACCCTCCGTGGCGGCATCGGCGTATTCTCTGGCAGGATTCCGTTTGTATGGCTCTCCAACAGTTTCTCCAATACCGGCATACAGCTCGTTACCTTCGACGAAAAGAAAAACCTCAGCAACGCCGTGTTGAGCGTCAATCCCAACGCACAGGAAACGATGTACAGCACGCTCAGCGCATCAGGCAATCAGACTGTAAACGTTTTTGCCGACGACTTCAAATTTGCACAGAGCGTAAAATTCAACCTCGGCTTCGACTTCCAACTTGGCGGCATCGACTGGACGGCAGAATGGTTGCTCTCCAAAGTAATCAACGACGTAGTATATCGCAACTGGACGCGCCATGAAACAGGAAGCACATTCGGTCAAGAATACGGTCTTGACTTCGACAACCGTCCGCTGTTTGAAAAACCGTCCACAACCGACGACTACTTCAACAAGACCCTCAGCAATATGTACCTCCTCGACAACACCAACAAGGGCTACTCCACAAGCCTCTCGCTCCGTGGCAGCAAGACCTTCAATTGCGGACTCAACCTCTCGGCGTCGTACACCTTCACGAGGTCTAAGTCGGTCAACAACGGTAGTTCGAGCGTTGCGCAGTCCAATTACAATTACAACTACACCTACCAAAACCCCAACAAACCTGAACTTGGATTCTCCGCCTACAACATTCCACACCGCATCACAGCCTCGGCTACATACGCCAAGGAATATGCAGGACATTGGAAATCAACCATTTCGCTCATCTACACCGGCGTATCTGGCAGTGCATACAGCATATATTATTATGGCGACCTCAACGGCGAAGGCTCCAACGAAAACGACCTGATTTTCATCCCGACAGACGCACAAATAGACAAGATGAGTTTCAAGGCCAACGACAAATACACCGAAGACCAGCAGCGCGCCAACTTGAAGGCGTGGGTTGCATCGGAAGACTACTTGGCAGACCACAGGGGCGAATACTTCGAGCGTTACTCCGACAACGAGAAATTTGAAAACCACTTCGACTTCCACTTTGCGCAGAGGTTCAGTTTCAAGGCTGGCAAACAGACCCACGCCATCGAATTGTCATTCGACGTGATGAACATCTCCAATATGTTTAGCGCAAAATGGGGACGCTACTCGGGAACATCTGGCTACTACTCGCCCATCACATACGCGGGCAACGGTCAGTATCAATTCCTCCATCCCGCCGATTACAATATGCGTTCCTACGCCGACTACTACTCCCGTTGGCGCGGACAGATTGGCTTGAAATACATATTCTAAGGCATTGGAATTGCCAACTAAAAAAATCACCGCCTTACAATATTAATAAGGCGGTGATTTTTTTGTGTTTTTTCTCAAAAAAAATTTTGCAGTTCCAAAAATATGTCATAACTTTGCCCCCCGAAAAGCATCAAAGCGAAATTACGTTGAGACGCTTTCCGACACGATAATAAAAACAATAAAAACATTAATACATAAAAACAAATGAAGCGTACATTCCAGCCTTCTATCAAGAAGCGCAAGCACAAGCATGGTTTTAGAGAGCGTATGAAGACCGCTAACGGTCGCAAGGTATTGGCCGCTCGCCGCAGAAAAGGCAGAAAGAAACTTACCGTATCATCCGAGGCAACATGCCAGGGACACTATTAGAATTGTTCCAATCTCTAATACAAAGGAGATTCAAAGCCCTCAATTCGTAGCGGGATTGGGGTTTTTTGATTTATGCAACAACAATAAGAAAACACAACACAAGACAACAGATAATGGCAGTACTTTCATCCATCAGGAGCAGAGGCAAATTGATTGCAATATGCGTAGGTGGCGCGTTGCTCGCCTTCGTGCTTGGCGACTTCTTGTCGTCGGGTGCTACCCTATTCGGTGCAAGCCAGACTAAGATGGGCGACATCAACGGCACTACGATAGATTATCAGCAGTTTCAGCAGCAGGTAGAGGCAAGGGAGCAGTACATTCAACGTCTCTACAATACAAGTTCGCTTGACGCTGCAACTACCGAAAATATTCGTGAGTATGTTTGGGAACAGGCTATAATGGAAAATACAATCCTCAAAAACGCCGACAACCAAGGCATCATTGTTACTGACGCCGAAATTGCTCACCTCGTACAGACTGGTCAGATCAACGACAACATAATACTTCAGATCGCTACAGACCGTCAGACGGGCATGTACAACCCTCAGGCAATTACCGAATTTATCGCACAGGGCTCAAGCAACTCTCTTTACCGTTACCTGTGGCAGAACATGGAAAACGACCTCCGCACATCAAGGCAAGCTGAAAAATATCTCCAGATGGTAAGCGCAGGTCTCAACGTAACCACCGCAGAAGTGGAGCGCGAATTTGCACAAAGGACCCAGCTCTCCGACGTGAAGTATGCGTTGATTCCCTACACCAGCATCAAGGATGAGGAAGTCACCGTATCGGAAGACAAAATCCAGGCCTTCTACAACGAAAACATCAAGCGTTACTTCAACACCACTGAAAGCCGCAGCATTTCATACGTGGTATTCGACATCCTTCCTTCCGAGAAGGACAGCGCAGACGCTTTGAAAGAAGCTAACGAAGTAAAGGCAGGTCTCGAGCGCGCACAGGTTGCTGATGTGAACGCTTACATACAAATCAATTCGCAATGCAAGACCGACAATGCGCAAAAGCACTATAGCAAAGGCGAATTGAGCGATCCCACCCTTGATGAAATGATGTTCTCGCAGGAGCCCGGCTTCGTATACGGTCCCTACAAGGAAGACAGATACTACAAGGTGGCACGCCTCATGAGCAAGGAAATGCTTTCTGATTCGGTACAGGTATCGCACTTGCTCCTGCTCGTCCAGAATCCCGCCGATTCGCTCACAGTGAAGGCAAAAGCCGACAGCCTCATGAACGTATGCAATTCGGGCATCGATTTTGGCGCATTAGCTGCTCAATTTAGCGAAGACCAAGGCTCTGTTGCCGATTCTGGCAAACTCGGATGGGTTACAGAACGCACTCCCTTCGTTCCCGAATTTTTGGACGCTTGCTTCAAGGCTGAAAAAGGCAAAATTACAATTGCAAAGACGTCATACGGCTACCACATCATCAAGGTAACCGACAAGACCGCTCCCAAGCAAAAAGTTGGTGTAGTAGTGGCATCCGTGGACATCACCCCCAGCCAACAGACCACACAGACTGTATATGCACGCGCAAGCGAGTTTGCTGGCAAAAACAGGACTCGCCAACAGTTTGAAGAAGCTGTCAAGAACGAAAAATTGGTAGCTCGTTTGGCTGAACTCTATTCCAGCTCCAAAGGACTCCCCGGCATCGACAATACCCGTCAGATTGTAAAAGACGTATTCAACGACGAGAAGAAAAACTCCGTATCAGATGTATACGAATCTGACGAACGCTTCATCGTCTACGTATTGACCGGCATCCTTCCCAAAGGCACCAAGAGCATCAACGTTGTTAAGGACGAGGTAACACGCCTTGCCACCAACGATGCAAAGGGCGACTATATCATCAGCAAACTCGGCAGCGTAAGCTCCGTGGAAGATGCGGCCAACAAGATGGGCGTAGAAGTGAAAAACGCTACTTCCGTACACCTCGATATGTCGGCGTTGCCTGGCGGCTCGTTGGAGCCCAAGGTAATCGCAGCTGTAGCAGGACTGCAGCAGGGTCAGATGTCGGCTCCTATCAAGGGTGAAGCTGGCGTTTACGTACTGCAAAACACATCCTACACTCCTGCTCAGGCCATCCAGCCCATCAACGTCACCACCGACAAGAAGATGATGCAAATGGATCTCCAAAGAAGGGCATCCTACCTGATCTCAAGGTCGATTGTTGACCAAGCAGACATCACCGACCAGAGGGTGAAATTCTACTAAGTCTCATTTATAATAATTAATATAATAAGGAGGCGCGGCACACGTAATTATGTGGCTGCGCCTTTTTTATTTTTTGATTTTTAATTAATGACAAGAAAAAACAACAGCGGGCGGCTACAAAATAAAAATTTTTTGTATATCTTTGCGGATTAAAACAACGACAATGGAAAACTTCATCAATATCAACGGCGTAAACATCCGCTACAATACCACCGGCGAGGGCGACGACGTGTTGCTCCTGCATGGATGGGGCTGCAACATAGAGATTTGGAAGCCAATACAGGACGGACTCTCCAAGGCGCACCGCGTGACGGCTATCGACTTCCCCGGATTTGGACAGAGCCAAGAGCCGCCCGAAGTATGGGGCGTGGAGCAATATACACAATGCACGGAGCAGTTGATAGAGCAATTGCAACTAAAAAACCCCACCCTCATCGGACACTCTTTTGGCGGAAGGGTGTCGATATTGCTTGCATCGCGCAATAATTATGTCGGCAAAGTGATACTCACCGACGCGGCGGGCGTCAAGCCGCAAAGCACAAAAATCTCTGTGTCGAGAATTTTCTCCAAACTCAAAAAAGTAACCGCCAAAGTAATAGGCGAAGCGGCAACTGAAAAACTCGTCCGCCCCTTCGTAAACTCCTTGGCGTCAGAAGATTACAAAAACGCATCGGGCATAATGAAGGAAGTGCTAAAAAAAGTGGTGGACGAAGACCTCCAACACGTGATGCCGTCCATCAAAGCCCCTACCCTACTCATTTGGGGCGCCAACGACACCGCGACACCAGTAGCCGATGCGCAGATTATGGAAAAACTAATCCCCGACGCGGGTCTCGTGGTGATGCCAGGCTGCACGCACTTTGCATTTTTGGAAAATTCGCCGTTTTTCCTCACAGTAGCAGAAAATTTCTTAAAGAGTTGATAATATAACAACGGAAAAATATATATGGAAACAGTTTTGACAATAGTATTTTTGGCAGTGGCGGCTGTCTGGGTCTGCGTAAAACTCGGATATGAGTTGCAGATGTTCCAGCAGAATAGTTACCGCAACGAGCGTTACTTCAAGTGGCTCGGCAAAAATTACGCCTCCATCGACCGCGTTGTGGAACTCGCGGCTTTGGTTGCCATCGCAATTATTTGGTTTACAGGCATCAACAAGTGGTGGCTCTTGTTGCCGTCATTGATGCAATTATTATTGACGATAAAAACCCTGACGCGCAAATCAAAGGTGAAACTCAAATTCACCTCACGCGCCAAGAGGCTGTATTTCACGTCGTTGGCGATAATCGTAATAGGCGTAGTAGCCAATGTAATATATACCGGAATGATGGGCGGATTGCTGACCACCGCTGCTAACGGCGTATTGACGTGCATCATCCTCCCGATTGCCAACATCATCCTCAAACCCGTGGAACGCCGCATCAACAATTGGTACATCAACGATGCCAAGCGTATTTTGAAGGAGCATCCGGGACTGATAATTGTCGGCATTACAGGTAGTTATGGCAAGACAAGCACCAAACACTTCCTTGAAACCATCCTTTCGCAAAAATACAACGTGCTGATGACTCCGGGCAGTTTCAATACAACGATGGGCGTTGTGCGCACCATCCGCGAATACCTGAAACCCACGCACGAAGTCTTTATCTGCGAGATGGGCGCAAAACAGATTGGCGACATCAAGGAAATCTGTGACCTCGTGCATCCCAAATACGGCATCCTTACTTCCGTCGCCGAGCAGCATCTCGACACTTTCAAAAACATCGAGAACGTCCGCAAGACCAAATTTGAACTCATCGACTCCCTGCCGCAGGACGGTTGCGCCTTCCTCAACGCCGATTACGAAATCATCAAAAATACCAACCACGGCAAGACGGCTGAATACTATTCCACGACGGACAAGACTGCGAATTACTATGTTGACATGCAAGAACTTGCCTATTCGCAGGATGGAACGGATTTCAGCGTAATCGTCAATGGCAACACCATAAAAATGCGCACTCCCCTACTCGGCGATTACAACATCAGCAACATACTCGCTTGCGTCGCTTGTGCATGCAAATTGGGATTGACCACTGAGCAGATTGCGTTTGGCGTTCACAAGTTGCGCCCCGTGGAGCATCGCATGGAGATTAAGCGCAACGCGGCTGGCGTTGTAATCATCGACGATGCCTTCAATTCCAACCCCAAGGGCGCGAAGATGGCGTTGGAGACGTTGGCGGGATTCCCCGGACAGCGTTTTGTGATAACGCCCGGCATCATCGAACTCGGCGACAAGCAGTATTTTTACAACGAACAACTCGGCGAACAGATTGCGGACAACGTGGATTTTGCCGTACTCGTGGGCGCAAAACAGACCGCCCCAATATACGACGGCCTCATCAAAAAATCGTTCCCGACCGACAAAATCTACGTCGCACAAAACCTCAACGACGCGGCAACATGGGCGTTCTCGCGCACCAATCCCGGCGACGTGGTGCTGTTTGAAAACGACTTGCCAGACTTGTTTTAATTATTCAAAAAAATCGAAAATCAACAAATCGAAAATCGTAAATAACCATGATAACATTAGCAGTATTATTTGGCGGGGTTTCGGTGGAACACGAAATCTCGGTAATTTCGGCGGTGCAGACCATCAAGGCATTCCCGGAGTTCAAATACAACATCGTTCCAATCTACATATCCAAGGAGGGCGAATGGTACACGGGTCCCGGCCTTACCAACATGTCCAACTACCGCAACATGAAGAAACTTCTCTCATGGTGCGAGCAGGTGTATATGACGCCCACTCGCGGCGACTTCAACCTCTACCGATCCAAGACCAACATGTTTAAGAGCAAGGTGGTAACAAAAATAGACGTTGCATTCCCGATTCTTCACGGCAGTTACGGCGAGGACGGCTCGTTGCAAGGTCTGTTTGAGATGATTGGCATCCCCTACGTGGGCAGCAATCTCCGCGCCTGCAATATCGCCATGGACAAAATCGCCACCAAATATATGTGCAAGGCCAACGACATTCCGTGTGTTGACTATATGTGGACCACAGACCGCGAATGGTTTGAGCAGCACGACGCAGAGAAGGCTCGCGCCGAAAAGATTGGCTACCCGCTCATCGTGAAGCCCGCCGGATTGGGTTCGTCTGTTGGCATTTCCAAGGCTGCAAACGCCGAGGAACTCGACCGCGCCGTGGATCTCGCAGCCAAGTTCACCGACAAAATCATCATCGAAAAGATGGTGCAGAATCTCCAAGAAATCAACTGTTCGGTATATGGCAGTTACCACGACTGCCACGCCTCGGTGCTCGAAGAACCACTGCGCAGCGGCGAAATCCTCAGCTATCAGGACAAATACATGGGCGGCGGTGCAACGAAAGGCGGCAGCAAGGGCATGAAAATGGGCGGCAAATTTGGCGGCGCAAAATCAGCCGGCAGCAAGGGCATGTCGGGTTCGCAGCGCAAATGTCCCGCCGACCTCCCCGAAGACGTTACCAAGAAGATTCAGACACTCGCCATCAAGACTTTCAAGGAGATGAACGCCTCGGGCATCATCCGCATCGACTTCATGCGCGATTCGGTGAGCGGAGATGTGTATGTCAACGAAATCAACGCCATCCCCGGCTCTTTGTCGTTCTACCTCTGGGAGGCTACGGGCAAGAAGTTTGTGGACGTCCTCGACGAAATCATCAATATCGCCGTCAAGGAATCGGAAGCCAAACACAAGTTGCTGTCGAGCTTCGACCAAAACATCTTCGCAATGGGCGGCGGCTTCTCTGCCGGCGCGAAGGGCGGCGCAAAACGATAGCAAAATTCCCAAAAAAAGCATTTTGGGGGTGTTAAACTGTAATAGAGACACGGCAAAATTTATTAAAATCATCAGCAAAGGCTATGAGCTTCATAGTTTTATAGTAATCAGACGATAACAAATCGGCAAATCGCTGCGCCAACAGACTTTTGAACAGTTGGCGCAGTTTTTTTATGGGCAAAATTTTGTAATGACAGGAAAATGGATTATATTTGCTGCAAAACCCGATAAAACCATTTCCAATATGGAAGACGTCTATTCTATAATAATGTTTGCGATGGGCGGGGGCATATTGCTCTACGCGCTCATTGCGTACCTGAGCGGCGACACGCTGATAATGTTCCAGAAAACATACTCCATCCCCACCGACAAGAAAAACAAAAAGCCTTACGCCCGCAAGTTTGCAAAACTAATGGCGTTGATAGGATCGGCGTTTGTATTGAGCGGTTTAGTGGGGCTAACTCTGATATACTGGCTTGCAGTCATAGTACTGATTGCAGGAATTGTAGCCGCCTGTATGATTGGCAGCAAGATTATGAAACAGAAATAATTACAAAACAAATGGACGCTTCTATCGACAACCTCCTCGCCGCCGCCAAAATCCGCGCCACAGCAAACCGCATCCTCGTGGCACGGACGATGTTGCAATCCGAAAAACCGCTGTCGCTAATCGAACTCGAAGATGCCCTCCTGAGCATCGACAAGTCGGTGATATTCCGCACGTTGCGTCTTTTTGCCGACCATCATCTTGTACACGTGATAGAGGACGGCTCGGGCTGCGTCCGTTACGAAATTTGCCACAGCCACGCCCATCACGACGACGATGGCAACGAGCACGATGACGACGACCTGCACCCGCATTTTTATTGCGAGGTCTGCCGACAGACTTTTTGCCTGCACGAAATCAAACTGCCTCGCATCGACGCACCAGAAGGCTTCGACATAAGGACGGTGAATTGCGTGGTGAAAGGAGTTTGCAAAAAATGCAGGGGATCAATGCATAATTCATAATGCATAATTCATAATTGCCATCCGGCGGATGCCCTATTATGCATTATGAATTATGCATTATGCATTGTTTATGTATTCTTTCAAATATTTCGCCGTGTATCCAACGCCCTTGGCGCAAATCTCTTCGGGCGTGCCTTCGGCGATGATGTAGCCGCCTGATTTGCCGCCTTCGGGTCCCATATCGATGATGTGGTCGGCGGATTTGATGACGTCAAGATTGTGCTCAATGATTACGACAGTGTTGCCCTTGTCAACTAATGCGTTCAATACGCGCATAAGGACGCGAATGTCGTCTAAGTGGAGACCCGTGGTGGGTTCGTCGAGAATGTAGAGAGTCTTGCCTGTGTCGGTTTTGGCGAGTTCGGTGGCGAGTTTTATGCGCTGAGCCTCGCCGCCCGAAAGCGTAGTTGCAGCCTGACCAAGCGTAACATAACCCATACCGACATTTTGAAGGGCGCGAAGTTTTTTGAGGATTTTTGGAACATTCTCAAAAAATTCTGCGGCACGGTTGATGGTCATATCGAGGACTTCGCTGATGGATTTGCCCTTGTATTTCACGGCGAGGGTTTCGCGGTTGTAACGACGACCACCGCAAGTGTCACACTTAACATAAACGTCGGGCAGGAAATTCATTTCGATGGTCTTGACTCCCGCACCCATACACTCCTCGCAGCGTCCGCCCTTCACATTGAAGGAAAAACGCCCCGGCTTGTAGCCCATAATCTTCGATTGCGGCAATTCGGCAAACAACGCCCTGATGTCGGTAAACAATCCCGTATAAGTGCAAGGATTGGAGCGCGGCGAGCGTCCGATGGCATCTTGGTTGACCTCTATAACCTTGTCGATATTTTCAATGCCCTCAATGGAGTCGTATTCCTTTGGGGCTTGCAGCGAGCGGTAAAATTTTTGCGACAAAATCGGGTGCAAAGTTTCGTTGATTAATGTAGATTTGCCGCTGCCCGATACGCCCGTCACCAAAACCAATTTGCCGAGGGGGATTGTGAGGTCAACGTTTTTGAGATTGTTGCCACGGCAACCCTTGATGGTAAGCGTTTTGCCATTGCCCGGACGACGAAGCGGCGGGAGTTCCACATCGAGAGTGCCGTTGATGCATTGAGCGGTCTTGGTGTCGAGTTTTGCGAGTTCTTTGGGAGGACACGCCGCCACGAGATAGCCGCCAAGCCTTCCCGCACCGGGTCCGATGTCGATTACATAATCGGCATTGAGAATCATATCCTTGTCGTGCTCCACAACAATCACCGAATTGCCGGCGTCGCGGAGAGTTTTGAGCGAATGGATGAGTTTGTCGTTATCACGCTGATGGAGACCAATACTCGGCTCATCAAGGATATACAAAACATTTACCAACTTGCTGCCAATCTGCGTGGCAAGCCTGATGCGCTGCGCCTCGCCGCCAGAAAGAGTCTGCGCCGAGCGATAAAGGCTCAGGTAGTCGAGACCTACATCGTGCATAAAGCCGACGCGGGTCTTGATTTCTTTCAAAATTTCGGCTGATATTCTGCGCTGGCGGTCAGTGAGTTTCGGATCAATTTCGTCGAGGAATGTGCGCAGGTCGGCGATGTCCATCGTGGCGAGGTCGGCGATATTTTTGTCAGCAATACGAAAACTCAACGCCTCGCGGTTCAGACGGTTGCCCTTGCAATCGGGACAAGTACATTCGGCAGCGTATTTCTGCACAATGTCGTCGTCCTCATCGTCGTCGGCTGCATTCTCGATGTACTTGACAATGCCGTCATACGTGGACGCGCCCGCGCCATACATCCGCATCCAATCAAGATGAAGCGGTTCGGGCGAACCGTTGAGCACAACGTCCTGAGCCTCTGGCGTCAACTCCTCAAACGGCGTATCAAGGCTAAAACCTTCCCTCTCCGCCAACGCCTCCAACTGTCTGAACACAAAATTGTCCTTGTACTTGCCCAACGGTTCTATCGCGCCCTTCTTGATGGAGAGTTTTGGATTAGGGATTATCTTTGTAACATCAATCCTATTTACCACGCCCAAACCCTTGCACGTGGGACAGAAACCCGTCGGCGAATTGTACGAAAAATTTGCCGGGGCGGGATCTTTGTACGAAATGCCCGTCGTGGGACACATCAGGAGTTTGGAATAATGACGCGCCTCGCCGGTCTCTGCATCAAGGAGCATAATTACATCTTTGCCGAGTGCGAGGGCGGTTTTCACAGATTTGCGCATCCGCTCCATACCGCCGCCTTTCTCCGCGCCGTTGGTAGGCACTATTATTTTATCTACAACAATCTCAATATTGTGAACCTTGTAGCGGTCGGTCTTCATATTAATGATGATGTCCTTGATGTCGCCGTCAACGCGCACTTGCAGGTATCCTTTGCGGCGGATTTGCTCAAAGAGTTCGCGGTAATGACCTTTTCTGCCACGGATTGCAGGCGCAAGCACCACAACTTTTTTACCGCCGTATTGTTTGATGATGAGTTCGCAGATTTGGTCTTCGGTATATCGGACCATCTTCTCGCCGGTCTCGTAACTAAACGCCTCAGCCGCCCGCGCATACCAAACACGCAGAAAATCATAAATCTCGGTAATCGTCCCAACCGTGGAGCGGGGATTCTTGTTGGTGCTTTTTTGCTCGATGCTGATGACAGGGCTGAGACCCGTAATCTTGTCAACGTCAGGGCGTTCCATATCGCCCATAAACTGACGTGCGTAAGCGTTGAAGGTCTCCATATAACGCCGCCTACCCTCGGCAAATATCGTGTCGAAGGCAAGTGAACTTTTGCCGCTGCCACTAAGCCCGGTGATTACGGTGAGGCTGTTGCGCGGTATGGTGACGTCTATGTTTTTGAGGTTGTGAACCCTCGCGCCATATACGTGGATGTTTTCGAGATCGAGAGATTCCTGCATTTTTATTTTTTTAAACGAAAATTACCAAAAATTTTTTCGGGAATTACCGTCAATTTTTCTTTCAAACAAAAATTATCGAAAATTGTATTTCAATTATCGGTAATTATTGTTTTCAAAACCAAGTCGCCGTAGGCGGCTTTTACTCGAACTTAATGTTTTTAGCGAGTTCCATAAAGTACTGCGCCTGTGGCGAATTGTCGTCGAGAACTGAGGGCGTACCGGCATCGCCGTTTTCGCAAATCGACTGAACGAGAGGAATTTGCGCGAGGAGACGGATGCCATATTTTTCGGCGATGGCTCGGTTGCCGTCCTTGCCAAAAATATAATAGCGGTTGTTGGGCAACTCGGCGGGCGTAAACCAAGCCATATTCTCAACGATGCCGAGGATTGGCACATTGATTTTGTCGTTGCGGAACATATTGATGCCCTTCACAACGTCTGCAATCGCCACTTGCTGCGGTGTGGAAACGATGATTGCACCAGCGAGTTTAAGGTTCTGAACCACTGTGAGATGTATGTCGCTCGTACCGGGAGGCAGGTCAAAGAGCAAATAGTCCAACGCGCCCCAATTGCCATCGTTGATGATTTGATTGAGGAAGTTGGACGCCATAGGACCGCGCCAAATTGCGGGGCTGTCGGGATCGATGAAAAATCCCATCGACAACATCTTGACGCCATATTTTTCGGCGGGAATTATCAAATCCCTGCCGTCTTCCGCCTGAGTGCCAAGCGGTTTGTAACCTTCGAGTCCAAACATTTTGGGCATTGAAGGTCCAAAAACATCCGCATCAATCAATCCGACTTTGTAACCCAACTTTGCGAGGGCGACGGCGAGATTGGCGGTAACGGTGCTTTTGCCCACGCCGCCCTTGCCCGATGCCACGGCGATGATGTGCTTGACATCTTTAAGAGGCACAGGTTTTTCGGTTTTGGGAGCGTCAACGTCCTCCACGTATGTCTCTACGTTGATTTCGGGGTTAAGTTGCTGATTGATAGCACTCCTGATCGCCTTACGGATAGAATTTTGCAACGGCTTTACCGCGTGGTTGATTTTCAAGAAAACCTCCACGCCATTGTCAGTAATAGCCACCCTGTCAACAATGCCCGATTCCACTATATCCTTGTGGTTCTGCGGGTTGATGATGGTTTTTAATACATCAATAATATCTTGTTCTGTCATAATCAATTAATTTTTTGCGCGCCAAAGATAGGAATTTTTTTTGAGATGGGCAAGAGGGGTGCGATTGGATGTGCAAAAATTACAATTTAGATTTTCCGTGCGCAATTTTTCCGCACACATTTTTCCGCACACATATATATCCGTGCGCTCACGCACACGGCTTGGAGTTTTCGCCCCGTTGGGGCTTTGCGTGTGCCGTGTAGCCCAGTCGCCGCGCCCCGCTATCGTGGTGGAATTAAAATATGACAAAACCGCAGACTCCGCCATCTCCCAAATCAAGCGCAAAAACTACCCCAAAAGTCTCCAAGGTTTTTCCAAGCGCATCGTGCTATGTGGAATCAATTACAACAAGGAAACCTCCAAGCACGAAGTCGAGATGGAGGTTATTGAAGCGTCAAACTCTTAACCAATTCCATTATCGCCGCCTCATCATCTGCCGGATTGTACCAATGCCCGGCGATGGTCTTATTGAACCACGTAATCTGTTTTTTGGCGTAGCGGCGGGTGTTGCGTTTGATGAGTTCAATGGCAGTATCGAGGTCGGTATTACCATCAATATAATCAAACAACTCCTTGTAACCCACGGTATTGAGCGGCATCAGATTGCGGTATTGAACGAGCGAGCGCACCTCGTCCAAAAGCCCCTCCCCCATCATTATATCAACACGGCGGTTGATGCGGTCGTGGAGGATTTCGCGTGGATAGTTGATGCCTATCTTAATTATTTCAAAATCGCGCTCCTTCTTGACACCCGTCCTGAAACTCGAATACGGTTTGCCAGTCTGTATGCATACTTCTAATGCCTTGATGATGCGGGTTTGATTATGAAGGTCGCAGATGTCATAATATTTTGGGTCGAGGAGTTTCAATTGCGATTTCAACGGCTCGATGCCCTCGGTCTCAAAACGTTGCCAAAGTTCGGCACGGAGAGCCTCATCGGGGTCGGGCGCGAGGTCGATGCCGTTACAGACAGCATCAATATAAAGCATCGACCCTCCGCACATTACGGCTACGTCCTTGCGCCTGAAAATGTCGTTTTGCAAGATGTCCAAAACCTCCTGTTCGTATTTATATACATTGTAATATTCTGTTACAGAATGATTTTGGATGAGATGATGCTTTACTTTGCGCAGAGTTTCTCGGTCGGGCACAGCTGTCCCAATGCGCATTTCCTTGAATATTTGGCGCGAATCTGCCGAAATGATTTCTGTATCAAGTTGTTGCGCAATATTCACCGCCATGTCGGTCTTGCCCGAGGCTGTGGGACCGAGGATTATGATGAGTCGTTTCAAGATGCAATCACTGATTTTTTTTGGAGTACAATATTAATGAGTTTTGGCGAGTTATCCAACTTTTTTTTCACGGCGGCAACAAATAAAAGTTTCACAATATTCCAATTTGTTGTAAATTTGGGGCGTGTAAACACAAACACAATTGCAAACATCAAACACCACCCATAATCATGTTACATTGCCTTACAGACACACCGTCGCCCGTGAGCAACTGGATAATGCAGCTCCGCGACGTGAATATCCAGAAGGATTCGCAGAGATTCCGCAACAACATCCGCCGCATCTCCAATGTACTTGCATATGAGATTGG
>JAEEGK010009329.1_pt1 | contig 22931 bp, 15 predicted proteins | sample 8958771 | NCBI WGS metagenome assembly JAEEGK01 (sample SAMN16246547, study PRJNA631951) | gut metagenome | biome: gut microbiome; feature: rumen; material: SC-attached | host: Bos | place: Iran: Karaj | collected 2018-10 | reverse complement strand
GGCGGCGCGCTTGCTTTTAGCAAAGCGGTTGAAGCTTTTAACCGCGAGCAAGCTTCGCTCATGGTCATTTGCGGAGATTATCTGAACCACGGGCCGAGAAACCCGCTGCCTGAAGGCCATGACACAAAGGCGCTTGCCGCTGCCCTGAACAGCATGAAAGCCAAAATCTGCGGCGTGCGCGGCAACTGCGACAGCGAAGTTGACCAGATGATGCTTGATTTTCCTGTGACAGAAGCTTCTTGCCGCATAATGCTTTTGGGTTCGCCGTGCCGTACAGTCTTTGTTCATCACGGGCATTTGTACACGCCAGAAAAAGCAGCAGAAATTACAGAGCCAGGAACAATTATTGTAAGCGGCCACACGCATGTGCCGGTGCTTGAATACGAAGATGGGCGCTATTTCGTCAACCCCGGCTCCATCAGCCTGCCTAAAGACGGCAGCAGTGCAGGCTACGCAACAATTGAAACCGGCGCAGGCGGCGCAATAAAAGAGATTTGTCTTAAAAAGCTTGACGGCACAATATTTGCAAGCATAAGCTTTTAGCGGAAGGGCAGGGTGCAGACCGCGCACTACCTGTTCTACTTTTTTGCAATCAGGCGGCTGTCGATGGCTTCTGTTTCGCAGTCTCTTACAAAAAGCTCTTCAAATACAAGACCGCACGCGCCTCTTGAAGTTTCTTCCGGATTTGAAGCTTCGGGTATAATTTCAACATGCTGCAAATCCGGGTAGAACTGATATTGCTTGAGAAGATTCTTGATGCTGTTTTCAAAGTCTTCGGTGTGAAAAGCTTCAAAACCGCTTATGAAAATCTTTTTTGCGTCAAAAACTGTAGAAAGATAGCTGAGTGTAATTGCTGTGTTTTCAAGAAACTGCTTTGCAATTTCCTTGTTGGAACGGACCTCAAGACGCTGTTCATAAGTCAGATAATTGCCTGTATTCTGAAGTTCCTTTACTTTGAAAAGAACCGGCATTTCGCCTGCACAGCCATGTGCGCCGAGCATAGGTTTTCCATTAATAAAGAAAGACAGACCGCCGGTAATTCTTGAAAAGCGGAGCTTATCGTCTTTGTCTTCAATAAAATGCTGAATAACGGTTATAAAGCTGTCGTATTCTTTGTTGAACGAAACTTTTCCCCAACTCCAGCAGCGTATATCATTTTCTACAAAAAGCGGAATGCTTTTTCCTTTTACGGAAATTTCTGAAGGCAGTGTGATACTTTCCTTTATATTGAAAGGCACAGAACGGAGAATTGAACTTTGTTTTGTGTCGCAGATGCCGGGAATTGCAATAGCTGCACCGGCAACTTCATATTCTGAAGTTTCCAGCATAGGGCATGCTGTATTAAGGATAAAATCTGAAACCGATTCGATTTTGTTATTCCATTTGTGTTCAAATACAATTGTTCCGGCAATATTGCATATTGTGAGAATCTGGTATTCAGGCTGAATTTCAATTCCGGCTGCATATAATTTGTTTTCGCACAATCTTAGCGGAAGTTTTTTCAAGTTTGTCGGCTGTTCTTTAATCCAGCCTTCTTTTACCAGATACTGATAAATATGCGTGACCATGGCGCGGTCAATATCGAGCGTAGTTGAGATGCGGCTTCTTGTCATGTTCCTGTCTTGATAGACAAGCTTGAGCATCTGACAGATTTGTCTATAATTAGTTTTTCCGAAAGAGATTCCCATAGGCTTTATTATCACAGTTTACTGCTGTTTGTGCAATAAGGTTCAGATCATATGCAGAGTTTCGCAGAGAAAAGCATCAGCGAATAATGAAAATCGGTCATTGAGCGTAGTCGAAATGATCGATTTTTAATTTTTTTTCTAACGTAATTTCTGTTTATTGTGGCTTCGACTACGCTCAGCCACCGAATTGCAAAAACTCGGAATTAAATCTTTTAGAATAATCATTCTTCTTGAGATGAAACCCCAAGACCAAACAAGGCAAAATCGCCCTTTACCGGGTCGTCTGACCAAATCTGCTTAAGCTCTTCGGTTAAAAGCTCGGCTGTTTTTCTTGTTGCCTTTGCGTCAGGCGGAATAAGCCCGAGTTTAATTGATTCGTCAAGAACATGAACGTCTAAAGGAATTATGAGCTTTTCTTTTGGATACCATTGCCAGAAGCCTCTGTCTACGCAGGAGTTTGTTCTGACCATCCAGCGGGCAAACATGCAGAGCCGTTTTTTTGCAGAAGTTCTGCCTTTGGGCACAATTGCACATCCGGCAAAAATTTCTGAGAGAATGTCGATTATGTTCTTTTCCGGATTTTGCTGATAGCGCGCTTTTACACAGGCTTCCAGACTGCCTGAATTGCACAAAATATCTTGCAGTGCGCAGAAAAGACTGCATAAATCTTTGTAAGAGTAAAATCTGTAGAATTTGTCACATTCTTTTTTGTTACATGGAATAAAACTGCTTTTAAAAGCGCCGCTTTTCAGCCATTCATTTATTCCGCCGGAATTGTCCGCAATATTCAGTATAATTTCAATTTTTGGCAAAAACTGCTTGCGGCTGCCAAAAGAAAGTGCAGAAGCTATAAAAGCTGCTGTTTCAGCATTCGGTTTGTCAGCGTAACGCCACAAAAAAAAGCTTGGGTCGCCGGAAATAAATTCCGGTTTTTCGTATTTATCAGCAAGAATCTTAAGTTCTTCAATTAATGCCTGTTCCATTTTTTAGCTTTTTATGAGCTGACTGATGCCAGCAAGATTTCTGTGCCGTTTGCGTTTTGCCTTGTAAAGGTTTGCGTCAGCTTTTATTAAAAGAGATTCAAGTTCATGGTTCGCTTCGTTAAATTCACATGCGCCTATGCTTATAGACATTTTGAACGGAAGCGATGTTTCTTCATTCCAGTTTTCGCAGGCTTTATCCACTCTTGTTCTAATGGACTTTATATTTGATTTTTTCATGTCAAAAGCAACAACTACAAATTCGTCGCCGCCTATGCGTGCAATAATGTCTGTTTCTCTGAATACTTTCTGGAAGATTTCTGTTTCGGCTAAAATCGCTTCGTCACCGGCGTCATGTCCGAATGTATCGTTGATTTTTTTCAAGCCGTCCATGTCGCCGTAAATTACAAGCCCTGTCCGCTTGTTTTGTGCGGCACTCTGAATTTTTGTTGAAGCATAGCGGACTAAGCCGCGTCTGTTAAAGATGCCGGTCATTTCGTCTGTAAGAGAAATTGTGTTAAGAGTCAGGTTCTGTTCTTCAAGGTTGCGGTTCTGCTTCTGCAAAGATTTAAGCTCTTCGTTTCTGCCTGTAAATGCATAGGCAGAAGCAAAAATGCGCGAGAACGTAGACTGAAACATTTCGTAAATAATACTGAAAAAAGAACCTTTACTAACAAGAAAATAACCGAATTGAATATGCTCATGGTAAAGCGGCATAAAAATTGCAGTGTGCTCGCCGTCATTAAAAAGCCCGTCAGGATACAACTGCTTCCTCGGGTCAAATCTTTTGTTAGGCGGAATTTCAATATGCTTGTTTTCGTTAAAGCCCATAAAAACTGTGACTTCTTCAGGCGGAATAAATGTTATGTCTTTGTCTATGTATATTGGCGAAGGATAAAGACAGATGCAGAATTCCTGAATATCAAAGCGGAGCAGGTCTTCCTTAAGAATTTTTTGAAGCTGATTGAGAGTTATCTCTGCATTAAGCCCGTCTTCGAAATAGCGCAGACAGTTAATCTGGTATCTTAAGTCAAGCGGCTCCATAATAAGCTTATGGCGCACAGAAGAAATGTCCTGTGTGTTGTTGCAGCCGCATGAATGGCGCAGATGCAGAATTGTCTTTATCTTTGTAAGCTTTGGAACGGGCTTACCTTCGTTCATTTGAAAAGCGTAGTCTACCGCCAGTTTTAGCTGCGTTAAAAGCCGCTGATTTACGGTAGAAAGTTCCATCAGGTTGTTTGTTTCAATTGCAATGTCGTCATAGCCGGTTACTATAACATTGTCAGGTACATTTATGCCGATTGAAGAAAAATAATGGATGCAGCCCTGTGCCATATCATCATTAAGTGAAACAACAGCGTCAAAGTTTAAATCTTCTTTTGAGTGATAATCGCTGAAACATTGATAGCCCGACAAATAAGAGAAATTGCCGTAAAAGACCAGATCTTCATAAAACGGAACATTGTGCTTTGCCAGAATATCTTTGAAAAATTGAATTAAATCAATTGATTCCTGCGATACATTCTTTGCAGAAAGAAGCGCGATGCGGCGACATTTGTGTTTTTCGATTAAGTGCGTAATAAGCTCGGCAAAGCCTGAGCGGTTGTCTGTAATTATGCTTGGAATTTCCGGCAGATCTGTGCCTACACTAATTATAGGGAAGTTTCCGAGTGCCTTGATTCTTTTTGCGAAATTTTCAGGACCTATATGGTGGCACTGTGTATTTGACATTACAACGAGTGCATCAATGTTTTTGTCTGTTATAAGGGGGTAGAGTTTCCAGAATTGATATGTAAATTTACCGAAGTTACCGTTAATTTCCCTTAATGGAAGAACAACGAGTTCTGCACCATAAATTTTACAGGCTTCAGCTGTGTAGTTTATGATTGAGTCAGAGAAAGTCGATTCTATGTTGTGGATCAGAAGCCCTATCCTTAGCGGCTTTTTATTGTTTTTAATCATCGGTTTTACTCTGAGGAAAAAATCAACAACCTCGCCTCAGTGCGACGAGGTTGTTGTTCTTAATAAGAAATTGCACTCGGCTTTGATACCCTTTGTTTCGACGCAGACTCGCAGCAAAGCTTCTAGCGGCGTCGGGGTATCAAAGCCTCGGCACGAATCAAGAACCTCTGAACATTATCGGCAGAAAGTGTCAATTTCCCCTTTATTGAATTATCTATGGTTTTTGACAGATATGCAAGTCATTTTGCCCTAAGTTTATGCTGTGAAATGACAATAAATTCTGTCCGGATACTTGCAGAACTTTGCCAAAAAGCAAATCCAGTAGAATCGTATTGGTGCATATCGTTATAAACTGTAGTTTTTCCGGCGGAAAGTAGTGACTGGCGGAGACGTTTCGCCTTTGGATTAATCTACAGTTTTGTGGTAATCCAGCGAAACGGCCAAGTTTTGCTTTGCAAAACTTGTAAATGGTGTCATGCGAGCAATTTGTACACTGTCATTCACCAGTTTTCGCAAAGTGAAAACTGGCAGGGTTTGTTGTACAAACTGTATCCATAAATTCAACCAAACGCAAACCCGAGGATTTCCGCCAGGCAGAATTACACTCTGATACCTTACATGCAGAAAATACGGGGGCTACTTGTTATAAGATTTGTTTTCTTTTATAGTTTTGGTATGGAAATGTTAAAGCTTTTTTTTGCAGGTATTGTTGTTGGTATTGCCAATGTTATTCCGGGCGTTTCGGGCGGAACAATGGCAGTTATTCTTGGGGTTTATGACCATCTTATTTCTATCATTTCTTTTAATATTAAGAAGATTTTTGCTGACTGGAAATTCTGGCTGCCTCTTGGTATTGGAATGGCGGCGGGCATCCTGCTTTTCAGCAAATTTGTTAATTTTCTTTTTGAAAGATATCCTGTCTATACTTGTTTCTTCTTTGCAGGCTTAATCGTAGGAAGTCTGCCTATGATTTACAGGCGCTGCGTCAATGCGGAACAAAACCAGAAATTGCCTTCACTTGGTGTCTGTGTATGCATTATTGCGGCTTTTGCACTGATGATTTTTCTTGCATTGTTTAATCAGGAATCTTTGTCAGAAGGTGCGGCTTATACAGAGCTTACGCTTTCTCTTGGAATAAAACTGCTTGCCGGTGGTGCACTTGCCGCAATCGCAATGATTATTCCGGGTATTTCAGGTTCTTTTTTGATGCTTGTGCTCGGCATTTATGCAACAATTATTGCTGCTGTTGCAGACTTAAATGTTATGATTATGCTGCCTGTCGCAGCCGGTGTTGTCATAGGACTTTTTTCCGGGGCAGGGCTTGTCCGTGTCTTAATGGCAAAGATTCCGTTTCATACATACGGTGTCATTTTGGGCTTAATTGCCGGTTCAATCCTTGCAGTCGTTCCTGCAAAAGACTGTGCCGCGCTTATCAGTTCCGGCAGCGCACCTGTACCGCTTGTTGTACTTGTTTCTTTGGTGTGCTTTGCAGCAGGTTTTGTGCTTGCTTTCTGCCAGAAACCAGAAAACGCTCATTCTGCTGAATAATTAGACTTTAGAGCTTGTGCACAACTGCGCACAATTGCGCTGGTGTACACAAGCCGCCGGTTTTGCTTAGCAAAAGCGGCACTTTTCGCCGGTTAGTCTTCAATATGTGATTGAGCTAATGCGAAAAGCGTTATTCCGTCTCTTTCAGCATCTCAAGCATTTCTTTGTTGCGCTCAAGAATATTGTAAATGCCGTCCTCAGAAAGCACACCGCGTTTCAGTTCTGCCGGAAAAAGTCCGGCTTCGTCCATGGCAAAATCTTTTTTCCATTGCGGACTTGCATAATAATCTTCAAGCTTTTGAATTTCAGACTGAAATTCCTTAAATTCGGCAATCTTTTCATCAAGCAGGTCAAGCATTCCGCGTGCTCTTTCAAGAATCAATTCCATCTGATAAACATGCTGCGGTAATTCCATGATATTTCCTCTTATTGCAGATTTTGTGATATTAGCATAATATGTAGCAACATTTAAAGATTAGTGGGGGAGCAATGATTTTCACTTATGATTATAAGCCTGTTATAGAAGATTTTTCAAAAGACGGAAAGCTAAGTATTGTGGCTATTTTGAAAATTCTTGAGAACGCCGGAAACGGTCATTCTGATTATGCAGGCGACAGCATTTTTAAGACAGACGGAATAACACGCGCATGGATTTTGACTGAATGGTCAATAAAAATTGATGAATATCCTTCTTATGGAGATGAAATAAAGGCTGAAACCTGGTCAGAGACCTTGACTTTTCCGCTTATTGCAAACAGAGATTTTCTTCTATATAAGAACGGTAAAGTCTGTGCTAAGGGAACTTCGGTCTGGGTACTTTTTGATGTTGAATCTCAGCGTTTGAGCAAAATTGATGATTATCTGCTTGAAAGCTACAAGCCTGAAGACAAGAAAGTCTTTGACGAAAAGAAGCCGGCAAAAATAGAAAAGCCTGAAACTTTTGCACTTGAAAAGACTGTGGAAATTAGGCGCAGCGATATTGACTTTAACGACCATGTGCACAATCTTGTGTATTTGGATTATGCGATGCAGGCTTTGCCGGAAGAAGTGTACAAATCTGCAAAGTTTAAAAGTCTGCGCGTAACGTACAAGACAGCTGTAAAGGGCGGGGGCAGTGTCCGCTGCAAATATGCTCAGATTGAAGATAAGCATATCGTGTTTATCTATAATGAAGAAGACCAGCTCTGCACGATGATTCAGCTGAGTTAGGCTGAAACTTCCGGACGAAAAAAAAGGCTGCTCTGACTGAAGAAAACTTCAATGCCGGGCAGCCTTTTTTAGCTTTAAAAGCTATTCTTTAGTTCTTCTGTTTTTTGAAAGTCTTAGCACCTTCAATAACAAGAATAACAGCAAGTACAGTCATTGCAAGTGCAAAAATCAACTGGAACCAGTTGCCCCAGAAGAATGCTTTTTCTGCACCGGCAATCATTGGTTTAATCTTGTTGATAATTGTAAGAATAAGCTGAGTCAAAGTAGCAGCAAGCATGAAAATCATAGGAATGAAGAACATCTTGTTGTTCTTGCCAACTTCACCGAGCCATGCAGCAACAGCCATCAATGCAATACCTGCAAGAAGCTGGTTTGCAGCGCCAAAGAGACTCCAGATTGCAGAAAGCTTGAGACCGCCCAAAACGCAGCCAATCACAACCATAAGGCTTGTGCCGAACAATGGATGAGCGAGAATCTTGCGTACACCTTTTGCGTCTTTCCATGTTGCTTCATCATCTTTGAGGAACAGTTCAGAGAACATAAAGCGGCTCAAACGTGTACCAGTATCAAGAGAAGTCAAAGCAAATACAGAAACAGCAAGTGTAAGCAGAGCATAGATTGTGTTGTAAGAGCCTGAACCTTCTGCACCGAACAATGTTGCAAGACCTGCACCGAAAGCTGCTGATGGAGAACCGAATCCGCCGCTCTTATACTTTTCAAAAACCATACCGACAGCAATCAAAGAAATGATGCCGAGTGCAGATTCAATAAGCATTGAACCGTAACCGATAGCCTTAGCGTTCTTTTCGTTGTCGAGCTGTTTAGAAGAAGTACCTGTAGAAATCAATGAGTGGAAGCCTGAACATGCACCGCATGCAACTGTGATGAACAAAGCAGGGAACAATGTTCCGATGCCTGTCTTCCAGCCTGTAAATGCAGGAATGGCGAAGCTTGCATTACCTGTAAAAGCAGAAGCTATAATACCGATAATTGCGAGAGCCATCATTGCATAAAGCAGGAATGATGAAAGATAGTCACGCGGCTGAAGAAGAATCCAAACAGGAACAAGAGAAGCGATCGCGATATAGATACCGATGAAAACAATCCAGGCTGTGCGGCTCATAGCAAAACCAAAGTTCAAGCCAAGAATTGTGATAAGCACGATTCCTGCAATTCCGATGATTGTAGCTGGAAGAGTCTTAAGACCACATTTATTTGTAAGAATACCATAGATGATAGCAAGTACAATGAACAGAAGAGAAATCATCGCAGTTGTCTGATTTCCGTTAGGGTTCTTAACCAATCCGAAAGAACCTGGTGCAGAGAAGAATGTGCCTGCAACAACGTTTACAAATGAAGCGATAACCAGAATCAGAACAAGAAGGGCAAAAATGATGAAAAGCTTCTTTGAAGTTTTTCCCATAGAAGCCTTGATGATTTCACCGACTGATTTTCCATCATTACGGATTGAAGCAAAAAGCGAGCCGAAATCCTGAAGACCGCCGAAGAAAATGCCACCGATTACACACCACAAGAAAACAGGAACCCAACCGAAAACTGCTGCCTGAATAGGGCCGTTAATCGGGCCTGCGCCGGCGATTGATGAGAAGTGGTGTCCCATCAGAACTGCTGGTTTTGCTGCAACATAGTCAACACCGTCTGCCTTTTCCTGTGCAGGTGTCTTTTTTGCAGGGTCAATTCCCCATTGTTTTGCAAGCCATGAACCGTAGAAAACGTATCCACAGAAAAGCAGAACAACAGCAGCAATAATGATTAATAAAGCTGTCATTTTTTTCCTCCTGTAAAGTTAATTAGCTTAACTTTACATTTTTTAGTTTGCCGTTCAATGTATGCACTTAAACGGCTTTATATAAGCACCATACTGAAAACTTCAGTATGTTCCCTATAACAGATTAGTAAAAAGCTTCTTCAAGTCTTTGCCGCGCCGGTTATATGCAAAGCTTTTGTCCGACATATCAAAGGCAATAAGACTGTAATTGCTCCAGCCCCAAAATGAAAACTTGTATGATTTATAGTGTTTCAGCTTTTTTATTGTATTTTTGGCTTCTCCAGTGATTTTGTCTGCAAGTATTATAAGCGAAACATCGGTGTTTCTGTGTGCTGATGACGGTGTGACTTTTGAGGTTCCTGTTTCCCATGCAAGCCTGTCTAAAGAAGCAGCAGTCTCCGCTGTCAGCTCGTCCTGGAGAGAAAAGTAGATGTATTCATTAGAGTCTATATCTGCAACTTTTGCGGCTTTTATCAGGAAAAACTGTTCGTTATGCGAATGGAATTCCGCGAGCGCATTGAACGGCAAAACAGAATCATCCTGTGTAATATTATAGTAGCGTTTGTAAGAAAGTAATAACTTGTCCAGTGCTTCTGTTTTGGCCGTCATTGGCATAAAAACTCTTTGAGATATTAAGACTATTGTTCTTACATTTTCTGACTATTTGTCTGATTCGTCAATAGAAAAATTTATTTTTCTTAAGATATTCTGCATGAACTACAATAATACTGAATAACTGCGGAAAATATCGTTTTAAACACACCAGGAAATTAAAATTGTTTTGCTGTTAGTTTACAAAATTACGTAGATGTGCTATTTTGTGAGAACATTCTTTAAATTTGTCTATCAAATAAAAAAGTCAGACAAAAAGAGGAAAAATATGGCTCAGCGCAATAAGAAAATGGTTGTTGTCTTTATGACTGGTATTTCACTGTGTTTTCTTGTGTTTATCAGTCTTCAGACTACTATAATCACATCACAGGTAAAAAATACAACGACAAATCAGTATATCGAATTCTGCCGTCAGATAATTCAGGCCCGCGCGGATGAAATAAGTCATTGGAACGATATTTATGTAAATGATCTTAGAATCTTTACAGACAATCCTGTTATAAAGACCGGCGACATTGCGAAGATAACTGCATGGATAGAAGAAAACCGTTCTATGCGCAGCTCTGTTTTCGGCAATTCATTTTTCTGCGACCCGACAGGAAAAACTTATCAGCTCGGAAGCGAGGCTTCTACACAAATTTCTGACCGCTCTTATTTTAAAGAAATAATGCGGAATAACAAAAACTTTTTCATTGATGATCCGATTTTTTCGCGTGCGCTTTCGACTTATGTTTATATGATTGCACGTGCAGTGAAGAATAATCGGGGCGAAACAGTCGGTTTCTTTGCAGGAAGCATCCGCCCGGATACTGTAGCTGCAATTACAGACTCAATCAGAGTAGGTCAGGACGGACGTGCGTTCATTCTTGCCGGAAACGGAACAGTGCTTGCTCACTGGAATCCTGACATCATTATGAAAGAAAATTATCTTACAGGTCAGTTTGAAAATACAGAAGGACTTTTTGAGATTGCGGTTGCAATGACAGAAGGTGAAAGTTCTTACGGTTATTACAAGAACGGAACAGGCAACAAACTTGTTGTTTATGCTCCTATAAGAGGCACATCATGGTCGCTCGGACTTGAAGTGCCGGTTTCGCAGATAAACGAATCAAGCCATCAGGTAATTGTTACAGTTGTACTGCTCAACCTGTTTATCATTCTTGCACTGATTGTTTTCTGCAGTGTTGCAATCGCAAGAATTGTAAAACCGCTTCAAGTTGTTGAAAACACAATTATCGGAATTGCTCAGGGTGATGCAGACTTAACCCAGAGAGTAAACGTTGTCAGAAACGATGAAATCGGACGTCTTGTTGACGGATTCAATCTTTTTGCAGAAAAGCTTCAGACAATTGTCAGCAGCGTCATGAAATCAAAGAACAGACTTTCTTCTGTTGAAGGCGACTTGAAACAGAGCGTAGACAATACAGGCTGTTCTATTACACAAATCTTGTGCAATATTGAAAGCGTAAGCCATCTGGTTGAATCACAGGCTGACGGCGTAGAAGAAACGGCCGGAGCTGTAACAAAAATTGCAGACAACATCAACTCTCTTGAGCACATGATTCAGAATCAGGCAGCCGGTGTTTCAGAAGCTTCGGCGGCAGTTGAGGAGATGATCGGAAATATCAACGCCGTTGATTCAAGCATTGCAAAAATGTCAACTGAATTCAACCAGCTTGCAACTGAAGCCAGAAACGGCATCGACAAGCAGAGCAATGTAAACGATGTTATCCGCATGATTGCATCTCAGTCTGAACTGCTTCAGGAAGCAAACACCGCAATTGCAGGTATTGCTTCTCAGACAAACATGCTCGCAATGAATGCCGCAATTGAAGCTGCCCACGCAGGTGATGCCGGACGCGGCTTCTCTGTTGTTGCAGATGAAATCCGAAAACTTTCAGAAACATCTTCAGAGCAGTCAAGAACAATTGGTGATGAGCTGAACAAAATTGTAACTGCACTGGAATCTGTAGTTATTTCATCACAGGATTCTGAGGAAACTTTCAACAATCTTTCTGTTCGCCTTAGCCAGACTGATGAAATTATGGGACAGCTTAGAGAAGCAATGGTAGAACAGCAGAGCGGCTCAAAGCAGATTCTTGCAGCCCTTCATACAATGAACGAAAGTACACAGGAAGTCCGTTCTGCTTCTATTGAAATGGCTTCAGGAAACAAGACAATTCTTCAGGAAATTAAGATGCTCCAAGACTCAACAGCTGTTATCAAAAACAGCATGAACGAAATGACAGCCGGTGCGCGCACAATCAACGAGACTGGCGCTCAGCTTCATTCAATCTCAAGACAAGTTTCCGATTCAATTAAAGAAATCGGGCAGCAGATTGACTTGTTCAAAGTCTAAGGAAACTCTGATTAATGTCATTATCGGGTGTGACCCGATAAACTAGGGTTCGCAATTAAGTTTAAATTACAATATAAGTCTTATCTGGCGGAAGGTAGTGGTTTGCGGACGCGGACTGCCACATGGCTTGCCATGCTGGCATTCCGACGGACGCAAATAACGTTTTCCCGCCAAATATAATCACATTCCAGTTCTTTTCATACTCAAGTCATTTTTTTTGCTTTTTTTGATGCGCTATTAATAAAGCTGTGCTAAAATTATATGGATTTTTTATAGATTTTTTGGTTGTTGGAGTTTTTGGGTATGTACAATGTTTTAGGAGAACTTTGTGTAGTAATTCTTTCTGGCATCATGCTTTTTAACTTGTTCATGTCTTTTACTGTATTTGACCATATTCACCGGCTTTTCTTTTTGTGCGCCCTGCTGGTGTTTCTCTCTGCTCTGACTAATATTATTTCAATAAACTGTATCCGCAATTTTAGAACGTACCCGCTTCCTTTGTGCAATTTTGTAACAACGCTCTATTTTATTCAAATGGGGCTTATTCCTTATTCATTTACAGTATACGGATATAATTTTGCTTCTGTGAATCATAGGCACAAACGCAATATTTATTCGTTTCTGGCGTTTCCGCTTATAGTTTATACATTTTTTGTTCTTCTTAATATTAAGACTGGTCTGCTTTTCTATTATGACCCTGTAAAAGGCTACACGCGCGGCATATTTAAGAATATGACTTATATAATGTCAGGTATTTATTCACTGTCAATGATGGTGATTGCTGTGTTCAACAAAAAATATCTTGCACCGCGTGTTTTTGTTGTCTTTCTGCTTTATCCGGTCATTTCAGTAATGATTATTGGAATTCAGTTTTTTATACCGCATTTTGTAATGACCGGCACATCGTCTTTTGCGCTGCTTATGCTGATTTATCTTACAATTCAGTCTGATTTAATTGAATATGACATTAGCACAAACCTGCTGACTGAAAAATATCTGACGCATGTTCTGTCCAAAGGCTACAAAGGAAAATTTGCAGTAATTGCAATTCACAATTTTGCGGCTGTTCAGGAAAACCTCGGAATAGAAGCAACTGAGGCGCTGATTTTCAATCTCTCAAAAGGCGTTGCTAGACTTTTCAATAAGAACGCGTTTGTTCTCAGCTCGACAAGATTTGCTGTTCTTGCTGATGATATGAGCAAAATAAAAAACTCAGTTCCAGTTTTGAACGAAATAATCAGGCAGGTAAAAAGCGACTATGATGCAAGATGCAGTATCGATATTCAGATTGCCGGACTTTCTATGCCTGAAAACGCTACTTCGTACCGCTCGGCGATGGACATTGTGAACAGACTGCTTCTGAAGCCAGTCAGCAAAGAAGATGAGACACTGGTAGTTTGTACTGATACTTATGTCAGCCAGATTGAACGTGAAAAACTGATTCTGAACATTCTGAAGCGGGAACTCCGCCTTGATTCCCAGCAGTTTCAGATTTTCTTTCAGCCGATTTATTCAGTTGAAACAGGAAAGCTTCTCTATGCCGAAGTTCTTTCAAGACTGCTTAATACGGAAATCGGTGATATTCCTCCAGTTGAATTTGTTAGGGTAGCAGAAAACTACAGCTTAATTGAAAATCTCGGTATGGTGGCTTTTGAAAAAGCCTGTCAGTTTATGTATGACAACCGCGGTTTTGTTGATGCACTTTCAATAAATTTTTCAGTCAGCCAGATGAAAAAGCCGACTATTGTCAACGATGTTCTTGCAGTGCTTAAGCGGTATTCGCTTCCGCCTTCAAGCGTAATCATTGAAATAACAGAAAGCATCTTTATTGATGATTTTGCGCTGATCCGCGAGCGGATGATTGAGCTGGCCAGAAACGGCATATTGTTTTATCTTGATGACTTTGGTACAGGCTATTCGAATTTTGCAAATATTGTCGAGCTGCCGTTTTCTACTATCAAATTTGACCGCGCTATGCTTCTCGCTATGGAAAAGAGTGTGGAAGGCTCGCGGCTCTTGATAAGCCTTATTGACGCATTTAAAGATAACAAGCTCAAGGTTTTGATAGAAGGCGTTGAAAGCGAAGCACAAAATGAGCTTGTAAAAAAATCAGGCGCAGATTTTGTGCAGGGCTTTCTGTTCTCTCAGCCTTTGTACCAAAAAGACTTTCTGCATCTTAGAAAGGGTGGAGAAGTCTGAATACCTCATTCCCCGCCGGGCAGGGCAATTTTTGACAAGTCGTTCTCTCCTGTTACAGAAACCCAGCGCTCTTCATCTGACAATACGTATTTTTCAAATGCTTTCTTTATATCAGCTGGTTTTACTGCTCTGATTTTATCGATTGTGTTGTCCAGTGCTTCAGGGTTGTTATAAAGAACAATGCCTGAAACCATTCTTGCGGCAAGACTTGAGGTTTTCTGCTGGCTTGAGTAAGAAGCTGTAATGTATTGGTTTTTGTAGCTTTCAAGCTCAGCTTCTATTGTGCTGAAAATGTAATTTCCCTTTTTGTCTAAGCCGGTGATAATCTTGTTTTTTGCCATAAGTTCTCTTGCTTCTTTCATGGCGGCAATAATGTTCCCGTAGTCTGTACATTTATAGATAAGCTCATAACCGGTGTTTGACATGCCGCCGTTGTTTGTGCAGTACGGTGTGTAGCACGCGCCGTATTTTGAGCGTATTACATTGTACATATTTGAAGAAAAAATTGTCTCGGCAAGTGCTTCTGCATAAAAATCATCTGCTATTAACGGCGCGGCTCTGTAAAAGCGCATTATGTAGCCTGCACCTGCTGCACTCTCGTGCACAAGCTTAATTGGTGCGCCTGCAATCTTTGGCTTTTCTATAGGCGGCATTTTAATTTCATCTGAAACAGACGGAATTGAACCGAGCTTTTTTTCAAGTGCTGCAAGAAATTCGTCTTTATCCATGCCTGTAACGGCGGCAATCTTGATGCGCTTTGCGTCCATTAAACTTTTGTGATGCTCTTTAACAAGTTCAAGGCTTATGTTGTCAAACGATTCTGGAGTAACTGTGCTGGAAGTCTCTCCGGCAAGCCCTTCAAAAAATACTTTGTCTGCCTCGTAAAAGCCTAAACTTACCGGGTCATTCAGCATAGACTGAATACGCTGTGCATTGTTCTGCATGATTAAATCGAAATATTTTTTCTCAAAGCGCGGTTCTAGAAAACCGTCAAGAAAAACGTCCATTGTTTTCAAGAAATTCTCGCGGATACTTACCATATAAAGCTTGCCGGTGTAGTGTGCAGCGCTGCTTCCGCCTGAAGAGCATAAATCGTACAAAGTGTCCTTGAACTGCTCGTAAGTATAGTTCTTTGAGCCGTAAAGCATCATATCAAAAGTAACGTCTTCTATGCCTGAAAGCTCTTTTGGGTAATAGGCAGTGCCGCCCACTAGAAAAATCTGCATTGCGTCAATTTCGTTTATCTGGTTGTCTCTTATATAGACTTCGATTCCGTTTGAAAGTGTGTATTTCTGTACATTTTCAGCATAACTGAAAACTAAAATAAAAAAACTGAAAATAAAAACAGCAATTTTTTTCATTTATTCTGCTCCCTCTGCCTGTTCTGTTTTGTCTGAATTGAAGTAATATGCATTTTCAGCCGTTATTTCTTCAAAGCCGGCTTTGTCAAAAGCTTCCTTATATTGCCTGTATAATCCCGGATTGATTAGAACAACAATTACTGGCGGCTGATCTTTTATGTACTTATCAAGAAAATTGCGCATGTCGGCGCGTGTTGTAGCTGCAAATTTTTCGTTGTAGTCATAGCAGATTTCAGTGTTGCCGTTAATCCACCAGCCGTGCGGAATGGAAATAACGCTGCCCGCCGTTTCATGTTCGTAAAGCTCGTCATAACGGTTTCTTCTGATAATTCTGTTGATAATTTCATCACCTTCTGCTGTTTCAGGCGGAATGCTTGCGTACAAAGCTTCAAGAGCCTTTTCTGCAAACAAAAGCGCCTTCTTGGGTGTTGTTCCGTCAGGCTGAAGCATTGTAGCGTAATGCGTCCATCTGCCGGTGCGGCGGCTTATAGAGCAGTCAACGCTGACGTAATTTTCTTCCGGAATATTCAAGCCGCTTTGGAGCATTGTGCGGCTGAAAAGACTGTGAGGCTGTGCTGTTATAGAGCTGAGTAAATCTGCCGCATAAATAGATTCTGTGTCATAGTCAGTGTCTATTCCGCGGTAAAGTACGTTTACGCTTGCAAAAGCTTCTGAAAGCTGAGGGTGCGGCATAACCAGAAGGCGCGGCTTTTCAACAGGCTTAAGCGTATACTGTTCACGCTTTTTCCACGGGTTTTTGCCTTTTTTCCAAGAGCCGTAGATTTTGTTTACCAGCTTATAAATCTTGTCCGGGTCTACATCGCCGGAAACAAAAATTGCTGAATTATTCGGAATAAAATAGTTTTTCTGAATTTCTTTAAGCTGTGCGATTGTGGCATTTTCAACAACGTCAGGTGCACCTGCTGCCTGCATCGCCCATGGTTCTTCAGGATAACATGCAGCTGCAATTGCATAAGACACCATGTAAGAAGGCTCTGCAAAATTGCCGTTTATCTCTGAAAGCACAACTTTTTTTTCAGCTTCAAATTCCTTCTTGTCTAAGAGCGGCGTTCTGATTGCGCTGTTCCAGAATTCAAGCCCTTCCTTCACGCGGTCAGAAGGAACCGTAAAATAATAGTTGATGTGTTCTGTGCCGGTTGTTCCGTTATATGATGAAACACCAAGCTTTTGAATAGCCTGCTGCATTGCTTCTGATGTCTTGTATTTGCTGTTGCCCTTAAACATCATGTGCTCATAAAGATGGAACAGTCCTGCATTTTCAGGTGTGTGTGCTATTGCACCGCCGCGCACCACAATTTCTATTGTTGCAAGCGGAACAATGTGATTTTCTGCGACAAACAGTTCAAGCCCGTTTTTCAGTGTATAGTGGTGCAGAGTTTTTATTGGTGTCTGTTCTGCAAACAGACTTACGGAAATCACCATGAAAAAAGTCATGATGAATAAAGCAGATTTTTTCATAAATCTCCCCTGTGAAACAGATTTTTCAATATGATTTATGACATACCATGAAAGGCATAAAATATCAACACAAGGCAAAAATGGAGTTTTTTGTGCTTTTAAAAAAAAATATGTAGTATTATTCGCAATAGTGGTGTATAATTCTAATATGTCGATATATATCAGTTTCTTATTAATATTAAGTTTAACGTCTACATGGACGTATTTTTTAGTTCGCGGTTTTGATTATGCTTTTATTTATCGTGACCTTGCGAATATGTGGAATGGAATCTTTATTCCATTAATGATTCTTGTTTTCTTTGTCACTTTGGCTGCCATCATATCATATTTTTTTATCAAGCCATTTGATGATGTTGTAAACAAAATACGCAAACAGAATGAAATGCCTTCTAATGAAGAAAAAGAAAAAGCTCTTGGCGGATACCGGAAAGTTGTAGCCGTACTTTTTTCGCTTAACTTTTTCGGTTTTTTTGTCGGCCAGATGATAATCGGTATTCTGAGAAGCCAGACCAACGTAGGCTATGCTTCTGTAATTCATACTGCTGCAACTACAATTCATTCGCTTGCAGCCGGTGCAATGGCAGCTGGTATTGAATCGTTGAGCTTCAACGAGGTTCTCGCTCCGTACAGACGCCTGCTTCAAATACATACTGTAGAATCTTTTGAAAAACAGAAAGCAGTGCGCTTTGCCTCATCTACATTCACGCTGTTTATAACTTCTGTGCTTTACGCATGTGTCAATATGTCGGTTGTTCCGTTCGGGCTTCTCTTTCAGCTTCAGTCTGGGGCTGTAACCAATGCGCTCAGCACTTATCTTAGAGAAACATGTATTGCTGCTGCTTTTGCGTTTGTTCCGCCGTTCATTATGATGCGCGTAGTTCTCAAAGGCTTTTCAAAGAGAATTGACACAAATATTGCACGTGTGCTCGACATAGCAAACGACGGTGACCTTACAAGCCGCTTAAATCTTGCAATGCTTGATGACTATGGTAAACTTTCAGGCTCTATCAACGTTTTGATTAAGCAGCTTTCTTTGATGTTCAAAGACTTGAAGAACGATACCGACGTTGTTGCAGAAACCTCTGACACATTGTCTGAAGTAACTGATTCTGCGCAGAACGCGCTTTCTGAAATGATTAACACTTTCAAGAGCATTGATTCTGACAGTAAGGCACGAAACCAGCTCATCACTGATGCAGACAAAGACGTTGACGATTTGATTCACGACGTTGAAGTTGTTAAAAAGCACATCATGGAGCAGTCAAGTGCCATTCAGCAGAACTCTGCTTCAATTACACAGATGTCTTCAAATATTGGTTCTGTTGCTGAAATGACGCTGAAAGCTGAAGAAGTTTCAGTTGCTCTTTCTGATTCAAGCTCTAAAGGTAGCAGCGCTATTAATACTGCCATCACATCAATTGAGCAGATTCAGTCTATGTCACATGAAGTTCAGGACATTGTTAAGGTTATTCAGAAAATTGCTTCTCAGACCAATTTGCTTTCTATGAACGCGGCAATCGAAGCTGCCCATGCCGGTGCAATGGGTCAGGGTTTTGCTGTTGTTGCTGATGAAGTCCGATCTCTTGCAAGTTCTTCTGCAAAAAGTGCCCGCGATATTCAGGAATACATCAAAGAAATGGTTGAAAAGATTGACGGCGGTGTAGAAGCTATTGCAATTGCAGGCCGTTCTTTCAGAGAAATCGCTGAAAATGTTGAGCAGAACAATGCGCTTATCAAGACAATCTCTTCTGCAATGGAAGAGCAGAAAATTGGTGCTGCTGAAACCTTGAACACAACAACAGACATGGTTAACGCTGTTCAGGCTATTAAAGATTTGACCGAACACGAAAGTGTACGTGCCGCAAGTGTTAGAAAAATGATGAAAGACGTTGTTTCTTCTTCAGAAGCCGCAGTTCAGCTTGTTAACGAAGGTGTTCAGGCATCTCAGGTTATGGGCACTGCAATTGAACAGGTTGTTGACAGCGTTGAATCTAACCGCCGCGCCGTTAATTCAATGAACGATGCAGTAAAGAAATTTAAGGTATAATCACATCTTGTAAACTTTACGCCCTGTCTTTTATGGCAGGGCTTTTTTTTGCTCTTCTAACAATTCACCAGACTTTGCTGAGAACGGTGTAAAATTCCAACCATAAGTGTTTTTCTCTATGTACACATACAGATTATTTCAATAGATTCGACTTATGAGTGTTCAAGACATGACCGTCGGCAGCCCTACAAAACACCTCTTGCGTTTTGCTCTGCCACTTTTGTGCGGCAACCTTTTTCAGCAGCTTTATAACATGGTTGATTCTGTTGTTGTCGGTCGTTTTGTGGGAGCCAATGCCCTTGCTGCAGTTGGTGCCTGCGGTTCTTTAGGCTTTTTCTTTTTCTCGCTTAGTTCCGGCCTTGCGCTTGGAATAGGCATTATTGTCTCGCAATATTTTGGAGCAGGCGACGAGAAGAACGTGCGCACAATGATTGCAAACTCAATTTATGTTTTGCTCTCGGCTGTAATTGTTGTAAGCACTGTCGCCGTAGTTTTTGCACCGTTTATAATGCGTTTTCTTAGAACACCAGATGAAATCATAAAAGATTCTATAATCTATCTTCAGATAACCGGCGCGGGTATGATTTTCATAACCTTGTATAATGGAATTTCTGCAATACTTAGGGCGCTCGGCGATTCAAGAACACCGCTGTATTTTTTGGTTTTATCTTCTATTATAAACATCATTCTGGATCTGGTTTTTGTTGTGCTTTTAAAATGGGGCGTTGCCGGTGTAGCAGTTGCAACCATTATTGCACAGACTGTTAGCGCAGTAACCTGTCTTGTTTATTCAATTAAGAGAATCAGCTATTTCCGTCTTACAAAAAATGAGTTAAAGCCGAACTGGCGTTTTGTAGGGCTTGCCTTTAAGCTTGGAATTCCTATAGCGCTGCAGAATTCGTTGATTGCAATTTCCTGCGTTGTTCTTCAGTCTGTGGTCAACAGCTTTGGCGCGCTTGCAGTTGCGGCTTTTACCATAACAAACAGAATCGAAATGCTTGTGCAGCAGCCTTATGGTTCTTTGGGCATGGCGACAAGCACGTTCTCAGGGCAGAATATTGGTGCGCACAAACTTGAGCGCGTAAACCAGGGCTTGTACCGCGGCACGCTTATGGCGTTTATCTTCAGTGCGCTGATGCTTCCAATAATGTATGTATTCGGCCATGCAATATGCAGCATTTTTGTTAAAGATGAAGCTGTTATTGCTATGGGCATGAAAGCCCTGCGCATTACTTCGTGGTGCTATTTTCCGCTTGGAATGATTTACGTGCCGCGCGGCTTGCTGAACGGGGCAGGCGATACAACTTTTTCAATGATTAACGGCATAACCGAAGTAATCTGCCGCGTATCGCTTTCGCTTATTCTGACAAAAATAGCGTTTATCGGTGTCTGGGGCATCTGGGCAACAAACGGCGCAACATGGACTCTCACCGCAATTGTCTGCGTAATCAGATATTTCAGCGGCGTCTGGAAACGCAAAGGCTTAACTTAATAATAGGAAAATCAAGTTTTTACGTCATTGCGAGCCGATAGGCGAAGCAATCCCGGCTGCGCATAAGATTGTTCTAGGGAATAGCTCAAGCTGGCGCAAAACAGCAAGCTTTGCACATCACTAGATTGCTTCGTTGCTGCGCTCCTCGCAATGACGGTTTTACCAAAATTTGTTTTATCAGCTGGTTCAGGGGCTGTTTTCAAAAGTCAATAAACATTGTATAAATGACATACTATGAAAAAATACTATTTTTTTGATCTTGACGGAACTTTGACAGACCCTGCGCTCGGAATTACAAATTCTTTTAAGAATGCAATCCGCCATTTCGGCATGGAAATTCCGTCTTATGAAAAGCTGTGCACGTTTATCGGGCCGCCGCTTGTTACAACTTTTAAGAACGAATTCAACTTTGACGAAGAAAAGACAAAAGAGGGCGTAAAAGCCTACCGCGAATATTTCAGCACTAAAGGCATTTTTGAAAACAAAGTCTACGACGGCATTCCGCAGTTATTGAAAAACCTGAAAGCCAGAGACAAAACACTTGTTGTGGCAACTTCTAAGCCTGAAGAATTCGCTGTTAAAATTATTGACCATTTCGGTTTAAGTGAATATTTCACCTATGTCTGCGGAAGCTGCATGGACGAAACCCGCTCAACAAAGGCTGAAGTCATCAAATATGCCCTCGGCTTGTGCGGAATATATGAAGCCCAGAAAGAGCAGGTGCTGATGATAGGCGACCGCAGCCACGATATAGTTGGTGCAAAAGAAAACGGCATTGAAAGCTGCGGCGTTCTGTTCGGCTACGGCTCAAGAGAAGAGCTTGAAAGCGCCGGTGCAGATTATATTGCTGCTACCGTAAAAGAGCTTGATGAGCTTTCTGAGCGCATTTAATTTGAATATAAGCAGAAATACTGATATGTCAGTTAAATAATTTTATGCTATAATATCAGTATGAAAAACTTTATGAATAGCAATTTTCTGCTGCAAACTCCAACCGCACAGACTCTTTATCATGAATGTGCAAAAAATCAGCCGGTCTGGGATTACCACTGCCACTTAAGCCCGAAAGACATTGCCGAAAACAGGCGCTTTGGCAATTTAACTGAGCTTTGGCTTGAGGGTGACCATTACAAATGGCGGCAGATGCGCACTTTTGGTTTTGAAGAAGCGCTTATAACAGGAAATGCTGACCCTTATGACAAGTTCTGCGCCTGGGCAAATACGATCGAAAACCTTATCGGAAATCCGCTTTATCATTGGACACATCTGGAACTTCAGCGTTATTTCAACATAACAGAACCGCTCACTTCTGCGTCTGCAGAGCGCATCTGGAAAAACGCAAACGAACAGATTGCAAGCCCGGACTTCTGTGTAAAGACAATCTTTAAGAATATGAACATTTATGGCGTCGGCACAACTGACGACCCTGTTGATTCTCTTGAATATCATAAAGCCGTAAAAGCCGGAACCGCAGAAATCGGCAGCATAGCAACTAAGGTTGTGCCTTCTTTCAGACCGGACAACGCATTGAATGCGCTTTCTGCTGGTTTTGCAGACTATATAAAAAAGCTTGAAGCAGCAAGCGCTGTAAAGATTGCTGCTGTAGACGATGTTCTTAAAGCACTTGAAAAGCGGCTTGACTATTTTGTTGAAGCCGGCTGCGTTGCTTCTGACCATGGAATATCGGTTATGCCTGTTTGTGCCGCAGTCAATGACAGTGAAGGGCGCAAGGCTGAAAAAGAAGCAGCCGAACGCGCGCTCAATAATGCCCTTTCTGGAAAAACTGTTGACGAAAAAGATGCAGCCGCCTATCAGGCTTATCTGCTTGCAGGGCTTGCACCGCTATATTACAAGCGCGGCATTGTTGTACAGCTTCATGCGCAGGCAATACGCGACAACAACCCGAAAGCTTTTGCTGCTCTTGGCGCAAACACAGGCTTTGACGCAAGCCATGACGCTGATTTTGCTTTTGCGCTTTCCCGTCTGCTTGCGCGCATGAATGAGCAGAATATGCCTAAGACAATCGTGTATTCGCTTAACCCAAAAGACTATTACTCTTTGGGCACGCTCATCGGCTGTTTTCAGGGCGGCATGAAAGGACGCATGCAGTTCGGTTCTGCATGGTGGTTCTGCGACCACCGCGACGGCATGACCGAACAGCTTAAGACACTCGGCAACCTCGGAATGATTTCAACTTCTGTGGGCA
>JAEEGK010009328.1_pt1 | contig 22939 bp, 18 predicted proteins | sample 8958771 | NCBI WGS metagenome assembly JAEEGK01 (sample SAMN16246547, study PRJNA631951) | gut metagenome | biome: gut microbiome; feature: rumen; material: SC-attached | host: Bos | place: Iran: Karaj | collected 2018-10 | reverse complement strand
TGTGCAGGGGCAACGAGCGCAGGTAGTTGGCCTGATAGGCGTTGACTTTCAGTCGTATGGACTCTATGGGCGAGTCGTCCACAAAGATACCGTAGACGCCCTCGAACATCTCCTTCAGGTCGAACTTCGGGTCGCGTTTGTAGGACTCATCCTGCAGCTCCACCTTTGTCATGCGGTCGAGGGCGAAGATACGGTATTCGCCGTCGCGACGAGCGATGAGGTACCAGCGGCGTTCGAACATCTTGAGGGCATAGGGCTGCACGCCGCTGTAGCTGTAGGGCGACTCGCTCCAGTAGGGTTGATATGTGAAGTTCAGCGTACGCTGCCCTTTCAATGCTTCTAACAGCAAAGGTAGCAGCCTGCTGTCGGTGGGTTCCACCAAGACATATTGCGCCGCCTCGCGGCCGTCGGCGACGGCGTTGTTCACCGCTATGGAGTCCATCATCCACTGGCGGAAGTACTCCCTGCCGCCGTCGTCGGCCAGACGGTAGCGGTACTGCCCGCCATCTATGTAGCACTCAATCTCGATGCCGAAAAGGTCCATGATCTCGCTGCGGTGACGGTGGAAGGAGCGGCGCGCGAAAGCACCCTCCTCGTGCAGCTCCTCCTTAGCGTTCCAGCGGTCGCCAATCTGCTCAAGCGTCAGGCCCTTGTCGCCTGCCCGCATCAGCGTCCCCACCAACCAGGTATATTTCTTCAGTACGTTCATATGTTGTTCTTGTTAATAAGGTTCACCACCACTTTCACCATCACATCCTTCTCTTCTGGGCGGCTTTCGGCAATCATCAGCGTGAGAGCCACAAGGGTGTTGTCGGCGATGCGCTTGCTGCCATCCTCGCGGTAGAGGATTCGGTTGTTGTTGAGGAACCAGAGGAACAGCGTGGCGGCGATGCGTTTGTTGCCGTCGTTGAACGAGTGGTTTTTGGTGACAAGATAGAGCAGCATGGCGGCCTTCTCCTCGGTGCTGGGGTAGAGCTCCACGCCGTCGAAGGTTTGGTAGATCTGCCCGATGGAGCTCTTGAACGACTCATCCTTCTCGTTGCCGAAGAGTGCGCTCTCGCCGAAGCGTTCCTTCAGCGAGCGGATGGCCTGCATGGCGTTGTCGTAGGTGGCATGGAAAGGGGTCTCGCAGGTGGTATCGTTGATGGTGAGCCGTTGGTAGTCATAGCTGTCGAGTGTGTCGAGAGCGTAGGTGTAGTCGGTCACCACATTGAAGAGCGCGTTGGTCTCATCGGTTGAGAGCAGCGGCTGGTTCTGTAGCGTCCTGCCGAGCATGCCCACCAGCTGCCGCAATTCGCCAATCTGTTCCTTGTGGATGCGTTCGTTGACAGCATAACCTTTGACAAGATAATCCTTCAGCACGCGGTTGGCCCAAATGCGGAACTGCGTGCCACGTTGACTCTTTACTCGGTAGCCGACGGAGATTATGACGTCGAGGTTGTAGTATTCAATCTGTCGAACAACACGTCTACCATTCTCAAATTGAACTGTTGCATTTTTTGCAACAGTTGACCCTCGATCCAATTCACCTTCTCGATAAACATTCTGTATATGTCTGGATACAACCGATTTGTCTCTTTCAAATAGCCTTGCCATTAAGTCGAGAGAAAGCCATACAGTCTCGTTCTCCAACCGCACATCGATAGCAGTTTGCCCGTCGGCGGTCTGATATATAACAATCTTGTCTTCAGTATTTTCCATGATAATAAAGCAGAAAACGTTTATAAAATCTCCATATAATTCTCTCGCGTGATGGTCTTGACTTCCACGTCGGGATATGCTCCGAGAAAAGTCTTGCTGATTTTAGCCTTCTTCGTGGGGCTCCACTTGAATTCGTATGCTTTCATCCGTCCGTCGCACTCTTCTATATAGTCAACTTCCTGCTGTTGCGTGGTACGCCAGAAATAGGGCTTTGCATAGGTGAGGTCGTAGCTGTTTTTCTTCAGCAGCTCACTTACCATATAGTTCTCCCACAAGATACCCATGTCAGCACGCATGTCTATCGGCGACAGGTTGCCGATAAGCGCATTGCGGATGCCGTTGTCGTAGAAATAGATTTTGCGCCCCGACTTGATTTCTGTGCGCAAATTACGGCTGAAGGCACCCAGGCGGAAAATGACCTGAGCCTGTTCCAACAGGGTGATATACTTTTCCACGGTGGCACGGTCGAGTTCCACCATTCGGCTCAGCTCGTTGGCCGACACCTCGCTGCCCACCTGGAACGCCAAAGCCTGCAACAGCCTGACCACTTTGTCGGGCCGCTTGATGCGTTCCCAAACAAGGACATCTTTGTATAGATAGCTTTCGGTGAGATTGTTCAGCACCTCGCGTTCGTTGCCGGGATTGCATACTACGTCGGGATAACTGCCAAACACCAGCCGCAGGGGGAGTTTCTGCCACTCCTGCATAGCTCCGTAGTGCGTCGCCAACTCGCCATACGACAAGGGAAACAAACGGTATTCCCACTTGCGTCCCGTCAAAGGCTCGTTGACCTTGTTGGCCAGGTCAAGCGACGAGCTGCCCGTAATGATAAGCTGTACATCCGGAAAATTGTCCGTCAGCAATTTGCTCTTGAGCCCGATATCTTCAATGCGCTGGGCCTCGTCGATAACGACAATATCGTTTTTTCCAAGCATACTCCGATAGCGCTCCACCGTAATGTTCGCCATCAGCGTACGGGTCTCCAGATTGTCGCCGTTCATCCAAAGCACATTTTCCTGCCCTTTCAGACATTCTTTCAGCAGGGTGGTTTTGCCTACCTGACGGGCACCAATCAGCACAATAGCTTTCCCAAGGTGCATCTTTTTGGCGACTACATCGCTCATTATCCGACTAATATGCATTGTTTCTGTATTAATATTACAATGCAAATATACTAATTTCTGTGAATATAATCATCAAAATATTATAATTTTTTGCCGAATACACTATCAAAACATGTGCATTTTTTGCACGTTATTCGTAGTGGTATGTGCATAATTTGCACTTACCACCGTATGACTGTTGTGGCATTTTTTGCAACACTTCCAATTTGCCTCATATAATAACATGTGCATTTTTTGCACAGGTTACATGAAAATAACACGCAAAAATACGTGTTATTCCAACTGTCAAGTTTTCCTTGACAAATAAGCCGTTAGCATAGTAATATGCATAATCTGCACATTACCTCCTGCACCCGTCATACCCCTCTATTGGTTTTGCTCCCCTTCTGCCCCCCTTTTCGTCACCTTTTGTGTGCCACTATGTTACCTATATGGTGATTATATTGTTCCTTCGAAGAAGTACATTCATACCCGAACAGCTCTGTCGGCATCCAAATAACGCAGTAGGCCTTCGTCGTCTAAATAGAAACAAACGCCACAATCTACACAGATGTTGTTCCCTGCCGAGCAGGGTTCATCCCACGTTCCGTCTGTCGGATTCATCTGTGCCGTATGGCCGAAAATCTGTGTAAAACACCCTTCTACATTGTCATATTCGCGGATGTCGGCCCATACCATCGACCCAGCGAAGCTGCTTCCCCCACGGATGCTCCCCACCATCGCCAAAGCGTCCATAAGCTCAGTACGCTCGTCTGACTGTAGGGATTCGCGAAACAGCTCATCGACCTTGGTCGCCAACGCTTGGGCATCGTTCTTGTCGACGTCATCGAACAATCCGCACCAATCGACCCATACAGGATGCATACCTGCGTGAGAAAACAGGAACGGCTTACCGCCCACATTACGGTATGCACACAGGGAGAACAGGTCGGTGTTCTCGTTGAAGAGCTCCGACATAACATCCGCCCACTCGTAGCAGAACCGGTCAGCATACACCGTCCACAGCCCCCATGGGTCGCCAAGATACGAAAGGTCGTGGTTCCCCAGCAGCATCGTCACACGGTCTTTATACCGTTGGCTGAATGCTAAAATCTCGCGCAGATTCTTCAATGCATCTAGGCCGCTGATATCCTCGTCTTCGAATGGGTCGACATAGTCGCCCAGGAAGATACAAGGAGTTCCGGCTTCGACATAAGGTATTGCTTCTTTCCAAAACGTCCTCCCGTGTACGTCGGGAATAATTATCGTGTTTTTCTTTGGCTGCATCATTCTTCGTCGGAAATATGGTTGGTGATGTCGAAGAAATACTCCTCGAAATGTGTGTCGGAGCCTATAGTGACGATATATCGCAAGAGGTCGTAGTATCGTCCATCCTTATGGATAATACCTTGTTCGGCAAGACGCATCCGCACATTACGGGCAGGATACCATTCAAACAAGATGGTCATAATGGCATATTCCAGACGCACATAGTGCTTGCTACTGTAGATGACGAAAGGGTTGTCTGTCGAGCATCCTTTATTTTGTGGTGAATAGTTGCGATACTGTTCGTTCTCCCCGTCGAGACCGTTTACCCAAAGGGCATCCACCAAAGCGCTGTGGAGCTCTGACGGTTCTCCCGCAATGAGCCCTGCCATTCCTTCGAGCGAAGAATAGTGTTCCATCCGCAGACAGCGCCCATTCAACACAAACCGCTTCTCCCCCGTATCCAGCACCGTCGTCGTACCATCGTTTTGATGATAAATCCTGATATACTGGCCATCCGTAGGGATAATCAGCTCGCTGTCGTCTTCGTATAAGAAGGATTCGTTGTACATAGAAGACTTCTATAAAACTTCTTGGCAAATCACATATTCATTCCGACTATTGTCAATGACAAATAGAAATACTATTTATGATTTTTATTATTCTTTAGCCACATCATTTGGTATACCGATTTTTGAAATATGTCGACATCTGTCCGTATGTCTCGTAATGCTTGCAAACACCTCTCGGATTCATCATCAGCCATCATACTCGGAGGATTGATTAATACACTTAGCGCCCTTCGAATATCTGATATCTTCTCACATTCTTTCTCATTCATAATATCTTTACAGAAATGAACACCATCCAATGTTTTTGTAAGATTATCTTTAAATGCATTAAATGCATTGTCATCACTATCCCTTAACGTTTCCGCACTAGTATTGTCAAGTCTGTCAATTTCATTTTCGATTAATTCTAATGCTCTATTTAATCCTTTCGCAAGAGAATCCAATTCCCATCTTCTTTTTATACGTTCTTTCTTGTTTTTATATACAACTGTCAAAATGTATACAAGCATACCTGTAATATAACTAATAGAAAGAGACGTTATAATGCCATTAAAAATCCCTGTAGTGGTTTCATCCCAAATACTATACGGGATTCGTATTTCAGAGAAAACATTTGACGCAATAATATAGAAACTAATCAGAATGCCAAACCAACATAGGTGTTGCCACTTTATTATGATGTATTTTTTCTTCATTTTTTAGTAGTTTTCATCCAATAATTCTATAAATTCTTTTTTATTTAAAGTGGATATCTACAGTTACAGGCTCAATGGACTTCTTTACAACGACCGTTCCTGTGACGTCTGGATATCCTGATGCGGAGACGGTGTAGTGATATTCTCCGCAGGATACCAGACGACTTACTTTTGTTTTGCCGTTTATCGACCACACCTGTTCATCGAGTACTATCTGGGTCATTGGTACGTTGGACTCAAAGCACACATAATTTGATTCATTGGAACGTTTCTTTGGTGCTGCCATTCGTTCACTTACACCGCTTAAATAGATGTCGTATGTCTTCCCGCCGACCACACCGTTCGAAAGCCCCCATAGGTCATTGATGTCGAGTGTCAATGGTATATAGTCATTGTGAAAAACGGTCGCTCTTTTTGTTCTGGTGGGTACATATACAAGCAGTTCAGAACCTTTTGTAATGCTATCAACGATAGCGCCCTTTACCTGAACACCCTCCAGGTTGTGCAAATGGACAACAATGAGTGCGCAAAGCTCATCGTTAAGGTCAAATCTCGGATTATATACGGCCGATGAATCGTTCGGATTGCTGAAACAAGCAGAAATGGTTATCTCCTGACAGAATATCGACTGCCCCAGCAATAAACACAAAACGCAAGCAATAACTTTTTTCATTTCAAATCTTTTAAATGAATTTTTTTCCATTTACCATTTTGATCTCTTACCCAGGCAACGCCATCTATAAACGGAGTAACTGCCGTGTAAATCAGAGGAACAACCACATTGCCTGTTACGTCAATATAGCCAAACCGTCCCCCTAAACCAATGATGCCATAGCCTTCCGAGGCTGACCATGCGTTTATTTTTTTCAACATGAAGTCATCTTGTTTTAGATTCCAATCTGCATCCACAATTTCCGATAGATTATCATAGATGCAACTTGTTAACAACTCTCCTGTTGGAGAGATATAACCATATTTATTTGTGCTTCTATTTATTATCCTGAACAATCTATTATCATACGTTGCCTCTATTGTGAAGTTGCCATACCCTGTAGGGAACTGGTAATCTTTAAAGAACACCTCGTCAGCCTCTGATGAAACAGGTATCTTTACAATATTTGACATGTTGTTTCCAACATACATGGTAAAGTAATCCTCAGAAAGAGCAAATGTATATCCTCTTTCTCTAGCAAAATATCTACAATTAACTGGTATTCGTGGATCATTCATCATACTTGAATAATATTTCCAGCTCATCCCAAATCCTATTGACTGGCCATTCTCATCATAAAGTCCACCATTTGTACGAAGGGCTTTTGTGAATGGTATTATAACATTGCCATCCCTGTCTAACATGCATCTTTCCCCATTTGCATTTTCACAGACTATCCAGCCATAATTCCCATCTGCAAAAATATGCTTGTATGAATTACCCCTACCGGGGATGGTTTGAGCAATTATCTTGCCTTTATTGTTATATATTATAGTATCGCCAGAGTCTGTATTTAGAACAATATACCCATACTCAAATTTAAATCTTTCTTCAAGGGAATACAATGCATAACCAGTTAAGTCCTCTTTTTTCCGCACCCCCCACCAACTATTGAACTGTACTGGTACGATCTCACTCATGTCATAATCCAGAAAACCATATTTATGCTTATACTTGTCATACACAGCAAGCAATCCATCTGATACTGTTATGAGCCTATAATTAGAAGGCAACTGATAAGTGTGTCCCGCTAAATCGAACACTCGAGTTCCATTTTGACGTGATTCAGACACAGCAAATCCCCAATCGGAATAAAAGTTTATTTTTGAGTTGGGACTATATGGTATGAACATGAGTGGGATGCAAAACGTGTTCATAATTATATAGTTCTGGTTTTCATCTTTTACCGTAATAAGCCTACGGCCATTCATTAAATACTCATATCTAAGATCCGAATAATAGTCGGAACGAACAAGTTGCCCCGTTTTCAAATTTAGAAACTGCCACTTCCGTTCTTGAAACATCTGCGTTTGCTCAGTGCTAACAGCATAAATTCCATGTCCAACATCCCATATTCTGCTATAAATGCATGGCAAAATCTCTCCTTCCCCTGATTTGTAAATCCCGGAGTAACTTCTGTCATTTATTTTCTTTTCCACAAAGCAAATCTCATTGTAAAATGGCAACTCTACATCATCTCCTTCGAAAGGAACCCGTCGGTATTCCACCCCAATTTCCACATAATCGTATTGAAATGGGACAATTATATTTCCTGCATAGTCGACAACACCCATCTTATCACCACGCACTTCCGTATGAAGACCATCCCATCGGGGGTGATAGAGTCCCGCATCCACTCCTGTTCCATAGATCTCTAAAAAGACTGGTCGCTTCTCCTCCTCTTTTAAGAATAACTGAACTGTAGCTGTAGTCGATGAAATATTGATGATTGAGTCTTTACATCCCCTGCCTAATGTATTTGGCACCGAAAATGTATGCGGTCCCAAAGTGATATCGTCCAAGTAAAGCGGCAACTGACCAACAGGCACACCATCAATCAAAAGAATGTCGTCTTCATAATTGGCCGTTATCTTCACTCTGGCATATCCTTCCGCACTTGCATTATTGCCCAATTTCTTCACAACGACACGATAGCAAGACTTCGGCTGCAGCGCAACCTGAAAGTCGGAAAACACTACAGAAAGAGGCTTGCCTTCACATGTCAAGTCCACTCTTTTACTGTTTGCTGGCACATACACGGTATATTCTCCGGGTGAATAAATTGGGTCACCTACGATAGGGCTACTAAAATATACCTCTCTGATTGAGGGTATATTTATTCTCAGCAGGGCACATTCTGTTCCACTCTTATCCAAGCGAGGCGATGTGCGCGCAGTCAAGTCCTGCGTCAGTTCCACTATGCTTTCCACACGCAACCCCTGCGAACAGGCTGCGCCTGCTATCAAAATAAGAACTAAAACAAGAACACCTCTTTTCATATTGGGAAAGGCTTATTTCAAATCTTTAGCATATATTTTTGTCCATTTACCGCTTTCTTCTCTTAAATAAGCTACTCCATTATGAAATGGTGAAACAGCCGTATACATAAGAGGTACAACTACTTTCCCAGATGTATTTATATAACCATATCGCCCTCCGATTCCAACAACACCATAACCTTCAGAAGCCAAATCCTCATCAATGGACAAAATATGCTGCTCGCGTGCTTGCCAATGACTGATACTGTCTCCATAAGACCAATCTATTGAATCATACAAATTATCCATGAAATCACAATTAACGCCATACAGTTCTGCCGGTTCATCATAGATACAGCTTGCTAATAATTCACCCGTTGTGGAGAGATATCCTGTTTTATTCGTCAACAAGTTTTTTACCAGAAACAAACTATCATCTATTCTACTGATAATATTATTTCCTGTTTTTATTGAAATGGGGTAAGCTCCTATAATTTCAGCATCAGAGGATACCGGTATTCGAACTTCACACCGACCTCCATTATATATTAACAAATGAGTGTTTGAGAGTGCTACAACTCTTAGAGGTGACGATTTGTCTTCGGAATAAGCTGCAACGAAGCAATCGCCATTCTTTGCGATTTTAGTCCTTTGAAGGATTGTATTACCCATATAATCCAACAACGTCACGTACCCGTCCGTCTCTTCAATTTTATAGTAATTATATTCCTCATAGTATCTTTCACCATAACCATAAGTCTCAAATGAAATGTCACCACGCGTAAATGGTACTATGATATGACCATATGCATCGACAATTCCGTGCTCCCCAGAATTATTTTCACAGTAGAATCTGAGACTTATGGGATGCTGGGCGGACCCGTAGTTGTCATGAGTTTTAATCATTTTGTATGGCGTAGGTCTGGATTGAGATATTACGTTTCCAGAGTAGTCAATTTGAAGAAGCTGGCGCCCCTTGTTGTCATAATACACATAGCCACGATCCTTTGTGCGCATCCGTGTTATTTTATGGCTGAACCCATAACTGTAATCTTTTTCATATTTTACAGGGATAACCACCTCCATTTCTTTGTTAATATAGCCGACTAAGCCTGTATTAACATCTTGCACACACAGCAAACCTTCAGATATCGAAAGAACCTTATAATGTGATGGGACTTGATAAACTTGTCCCGATAAGCCATATACCATATTCCCTCTTACCACCAATGCTCCAACAGGATCAACACCAAAAAAATCAATACCATAATTACCTGGAATTGTCAACAAACAGATGCCGCTCATATCCATTATTGCAATATTCCAGTTTTTATCCAAAGCCGAGATCAATTTATTATCATAGACTTCGATGTCTGAATAAAAATGCTCCGGTAAGACAAACATCTTTTTGTTGAAATCAAATAAGTTCGCCCATCTTCCGCGGTTTCCTCTGTCGAGCTCTTTAGGACAGCCTGAACGTTTCTCATACATAACATACAACTTATCTCCTTTATCAGAGTAATCAACATTACAATCACAAGGCACAACCTCTCCTTTACCAGGAATATAGTACCCGGATTCCCATGATTCTTGGCCGTTGCAGTCAAATTTTTTATATACTAAATATATATCATCAGAATATTCCTCGAAATCATCATATTCAACTGGAACTATAATAGACCCATCGTCTCCAACAATTCCCTTTTTACCATTTCTTTCTACTACTTTTTTTGCGTCCCATACATTTTTTATTCCTATATCTAATTGCCCTTCCATTCCATCATATATATTTATCTCTAACGGAACAAAATGACGCTTCTCCTGCCGTAGACTTAAAAAGACACGATTCTTTTCAGGTGTAACAGTAATAACTGTGTCATTGCAGGTTCTTCCGTTAGTATTTGGCACAGCAAACGTATGCTCCCCGATGGGCAAATCATCCACAATAAGAGGCAATTGCCCTGCAGGTATCCCATCAATCAAAAGGATGTCGTCATCATAGTTCGCCATGACGGTAACTTTTGCAAATCCCGTTGCCTCATTAGGTCTAGAATCTCTTGTAACGACAACACGGTAACTCAACTTGGGCTGTAGTGAGATACTGTAATCAGCGAAAACGACATCCACTTGCTTATTATCACAAATCATTTGAAGTCTTTCAGTGTTGGTGGGTACATATACGGTATATTCCCCAGGCGCCTGGATTGGATCACCTACAATTGGACTCTGGAAGTAGACATCCTTGATTGTAGGAATGTTTACTCTAATCAAAGCACACTCCATCCCTGTTTTGTCAATTCGGGGCGAAGTTCTTGCAGATAAGTCATGCGTTAGTTCCAACATGCTCTTAACTCGAAACTCTTGAGAATAGGAGTTAGCTGCAATTATAAGTAAGAAAAAGAGTACTTCAAGTTTCTTCATGATGATTAGTGTTTATCGTCTTTTAAATGTCAAAATCGCTCAAACTGAAGATTTCGTCTTTAGAAATGCGCTGGGGCGTTTTCCCATCTTTGTTATAGGCATCAGGCTGCCATGTGCGGACATGTATCTGAGGATGCTGTTCGTCTCTGAAATCCCACAAAAGGAAGAGATATCCGTCATCATGGTACGTCTCCGATGTCCAGCCCTGATGCAATGTAACACCATAGAAGTCTTTGTTTACAGGATGACGCATCACCTCAATCTCATCGAAGGTAACCCGAATATAGCGATTACGAGCAAATACCTTTCGCAAATTGTTGAGATACTGAACTTTCGTATACTTTGTGTATTCTATTTTGTCAGGCAATGGAATGCCATCGTTCGACTTGCGCTTTGTTACCTTACCAGTTATGATGAGTGCATCATCGCTAAACACTGCCTCCAAGAAATTAATATCCTTTTGATTGTAGCTGGTTCTGAACTGCTCAACATAATCCAATATCAGTTGACGGCGACGCAAATCTGTTATATCACGATTCGCTTTTACCACATTCATATATAGATTCATGCTTATAGACAGGTAAAAGCTGGTGATATTGCCCTGCTTGTCAAAACTAACGACAGCTTCTTGGTAATCTTCGTCATCGGCAATATCGGAAGGGTTAACTGGTTTGAGCAGCAAAGGGATGTTTCTCACCTGATAACCATTCACAGTACTAATACAATGCTCGACAATCTCTTCATCCATGCATACAAATGGAGAATTCTCCCACAGAGCAGCAAGCGAACCCTGCACATCGGCGGGAATACCCAGTTGCGAGTAATGCATCTGGCGTCCTGCCCGTTGTGCTTCATTCGCCTCTGTAAGAATCTTCGAAATGGCATTCTCCATCTTTTGTTTGACAACATTGTTGTCAATTCCATCTGTCAAAGAGACTTTAACCTGCGCACTCGCCATTGTCGGCAAAGCACAAGCAATAATACATAGCAATTGAAAAAAACGTTTCATATTGATTGTTTTTTATTCTGCAAATTGAAACCATATTACTCCGCAACGGCCGTGATTCTCAATAGAGTCTTCTTTACCCGACCCGAGATTAATAACAATGTTACCATCTTTCTTAAGGTAGGCAATCACATTGCCGTCCTTATTAATCAAAAAAAAGTAGGTTATGCTGAACAGCCTTGTATTGTTATCATACTTGCCATATGCTCTAATAGTACCATCTTTACTTCCTTTGGCAACAAATGCATTGATCTCTGTGAGGTTGCGAATGGCTTGAATTTCCTTTTCGGCGAGTGTAGGAGAGAATGTCGTGGTTGCTAGATTACTTGACATTATATTTAGTGCAGTGTTCCGCTGCGGTGCTACACTGTGTGCAATTATGGGTAATGTATCCATTGTCTTTGAAACAGAGTCGTTGGCAATCGTTACCATTAATATTTCATCCTCGGTGCCAAATGACAATATGTCTGATTTCTTTACATATACAAAAGTCCTATACAGATTGCCTCTTTTTGTCTCTATTTCGGACATATTATTTGCAGCCTTCGCCACATATCCAGTATGAGATCCCTTTGCGTTCTCTTTTAGCCATTGTTCTATTTCGAGAGAAAGCAACTCTTTGGCGTTAGACGAAGCCTCCTCGGTACTATTCAATGAAGTCCCCGTAGCATAAATAAAGTCGAGGCTTTTCTTTATATTGTTTATCCTCTCTTGCTCATTTTGTGAGAACAGACTCGTCGAAACGAACAGACATATAAATAATATTGATAGTGTCCTCATCATATCTTTTTCTTTGGTTTTTTGACATATTGCTGATACAAGTCTTTTATATTCTGCGTCGGAATATAAGCATTCAATGTGGCTTTGATAACACAGTTTGGCTTTTCGATAAAATTATCCGGGATGGTCAGAGACATCATGTGGTTAAACCCCAAGTCTCTGCTATGAGCTATGAGTAAAGCAGACAGCCCATCTTCCCTCTCCTCCTCGACAGCAAAAAAAACATCAAGCTTCATCGTCCGGCAATATTCTAGCCATTGGATCAATTTTATCCTATAGCAATCTTTCTGAAAGCCGTATATGTTTTGTTCTACATAAAGCGTATAGTCCTCAACACTATCAATTATCCCTTGAAAAAGATTTGCCGCAGAATGCCATCTGTCACTGCTGTCATATACTGGATGAAAAGAAGATGTTGAATCAACGCGGGTAAAGTAACATGCATCGTTCATACTTTCCACATAATAGTGTTGTATCGGGGTCGTTGTCCAGCAATTTTTATCAATAGACATTAACCCGTCAATTGGGATGCTTCTTGGTGTAAAATAGTCAAATGATGCAAGCAATCTCGACATTCCTCGTTCAATCTGAACCTTGGGCATACCCAGCAGCAACTCGTACTGCATCGGGAACACCATGCTTAAAATGGTATTCCCTATCGAGTCTAGCCATGTCGCCTGATAGTATTTGTCTTCATAGGTCAAAATATTGAATGTGGTTTGCGGCGTGATACTCGACGCTGACAAAAAATTACCCTCAACGACAGACACCTTGTCATCCTTCATACGCTGCAAAACAGGCTTCCCGGCCTTCGACATGCTGTCTATCTCATAAAGATAACGTTCTAGAAAGTCATAAACAACTGATGGGTACTCTTCTTTAACTTCTGGATCAAACAAGACAAAGGACTGTGCCCATGATGAAGAGTGTATCATCATGGACACTAGCACCATTGCAACAAGTCCCGATCTGGACATAAGAATTATTTTGAGTCGTAACTATCTTCAGACCCCACTCCAATATTTAAGGATTCAACCAATTCGCCAGAAGCATTGTAATGCTTCCCATAAACTAAAAAGCCGTTGAAAAATTCACCAATCACATAGTCTCCAGGGGCCGCAGTACGACCTTTCGGGTCATTTTTATTAATTACCCTACCGGTTGTATATGTTAATCTGCCCTGACCATGAGGATGGCCATTCTTGATGGCTCCCGTATACTTGCCATAGCTTAACGTCAATCCTCCAGTGTTGGAATTGGACTTTGTGACTGTTTTTTTGACAGTTTCTGCTGCCTGTTTGAGACCGTCTTCAACAAGCTTTGCATCTACTTGGCTCAAAGTAGCATCTGTCTGGATTGAATCTGCAATAAGAGTGTCGTTTTCTCCGACATTCAATTCATTATTGATATTGTCCAAATCAGTTTCGACCGCGTTAGAGCCTTTTGGAATGACAATTGCCGCGATTACGCCACCAATAATCACCACTACAGCAGCGATGATTGGAATCAGCTTTTTGTTACGTTTCTTTGGAGGAGGACACTCGCGCAGTTCACTTCCACATTCAGCACATACAAATTCCTTACGCATTGGGATTTGCTGCACTTCTTTACCTTTACATTTCGGGCACTCGTCATTAAGACAGATTCCGTACTTATTTCGTTCATTATTGGAACGTCGAGTTTCTTGTGACATATGTTGTTTGTTTTAAATTATTGGAGGCATTGGAGGCATAGACGTGGTGCCCGGCATAGGAGGCATTGATGGGCCAAAAAGCCCTGCGATTTCGGGAACCTGCCCTGCCGGAATCCAATTAGCCATACCTTGTTGCCAAGCCATGGTTTGTTCTGTTATTTGTTTGTTTTGACTCAATGTTTTGCATGTTTCATAATCATATGGTCCATAGTTCTGTCCCGCTATATGGAAGTACATTTGGACTTGTGGGGCAGATTGCGGCATGGGTGGCATTCCCGATGCGCCATGCATGGGTGGCATAGCGGGTGGAACTGCAACTGTAGGAGGAGCCTGTACCTCATTCTGCATAGCAATCTGTTCCGCATTCTCCACAACAAACAATGACGGCAAATCTTTACCATTGCTTTCGCTATGCAAAAGTATTGCATTGCTTGCATCAGTATTCGGGTTGCCAGTATTCAGGAAACGTTCATATTTCTCCTTGTAGTTGCTCAACCAGCTAATGCATCTCATCGGGAAGCAGTAGGCCACAGTAATAATGGTAAGTTCATCTTTCCTAGGGCTCTTGCGGTTGACCTTAACCGAACATTGCGAGTTCCCTTGGGAGAATGAGTTCATAAAGGCAGCCTCCAATTTGTCGGCAAACGCCTTCAACCCCTCGTTATCGTCAGGCGATGGGATACTGACTAATATGGTCTTCTTGTTTATTGAAGCGGGATTGGTCGGGCTCAGATTACCTTCATTGTTGCGGACATGGAGCTGCATTTGGTCATTGTTCAATTTAAGGAATACTCCGCTTTGTTTGACAATTTCCAAAGCAAACCGTTGAATCTGCTCGTCAGTAGTAAGTTTTTGTTGTAACTGTGTGAGTATATTCAAGCCCAGCACTTTCTTGTCGCTTTCAGCTCGCTCATCATGTTTAGTCTTAACAATCTTCGCCAACTTAAGATCGAATGCTTTGCACACATTGTCCACGGAAATCTCCTGTGCCAGATTGCCAAACGAAGTAAATTCGGTTTGCGGTAGTATGGCTTCACGCAACTGCCTGGCAACATTCGGCATGTCAATTTTATCTATCTTAAGGTCTGCTTCAAAGCCTGCCATCACCTCTTCTTCACTAACTTCGATAATAGCGCCTTTCATATCCTCCAAACCTTTGTTGACCTTGCGCTGGGCTGCAACAAGACGTTCTGTCTCATCAATCGAGTCGTCGATTTTCTGCCCGAACGCAGAAATATCGGCATCAAGTTTTCCAACCTCAACAAAAAGACGTGCAGCCAGTTTCTGTGCAAATCCTAATGCGACAATAGATGTCTTACAAGAAAACAGGTCCGTAAGTATTTCTTGATGATTGCTGAGAGCGTTTGTATCGCCGCCAAAGACTTTTTTGTTCAAGAAACCTTTGTGCGCCCAGTTCGACATATTGTCATCGCGATCATTACAAATGACCTCATACTCCTCATGTTCTTTTTCAAGTTTGCCATCAAGATCTTTTCGGATCTCCGTTACTCGCTCTATCAGAAGCCTACTGACCTTCTGCAACTCAACGATAGAGATGTCGCCCACTTTCCATTTCTCAAATAATTCGTGTTCTATAATTCTGCGAATTTCTTTGGCGATATCAGGAATGGCGCGTTCTTTGCCTTTGTAATATTCCTCAACACCTACTCCGCGGAATTGCTTTGCATAAAAATCGGACATGATATCTTCCAATTCACTTAATGCATTGCTCGCCTGTTTTGCCTCATCAAGATAACCAATAGCTTTATCGTGCCAATAGTCAGAAAATTTGGGGTAATCCTTGTCACTTCCAAGTATCTTTATCTCATATGTAAGATGCTTGGTGTCCAGTTTCCATTTTGCCAGATTGGTGTCGTTAAAATACTCGTCACGATAGTCTTTATTCGCTTCCTCATTGACATATCCAAGGTTCTCCCGCCAGTTATTGTACTTGAACTGGTATAGCACACTCTCGCCAACAGTATATGTGATATGCTTGAGAACTCGCAGTTCGGGATACAGGACACGCTTGATGCCAAAAGAGTTAATCTTCTTTGTTCGAGCAATAGGTATTCGACCATTAGCATCAGCATTTGCACACTCATCATATTCAAGTGCAAAATCATCCATATTCTCAAACGAATAGGCTCGCAACATATCCCCATTTACTTCATCTTCCGAATTAATGAGGAACACTCTCGCATATACATAATCGCTAACAATTTTTGGAAGCTCTGTAAGAGAATTAATCGTTAAGCCATTTTCATTTACATTGCTGTAAAGTGTAAGTCCATCAGCGACACCCTTTACTTTGTCGGAGAAGAGCCGCGCCTCGCGTCCCGCACCAGTAACATCGTGTGGGAAGAAACGATTAGACTGCAAAGCGTTTAATTCATTTAATGCTGCATAACCATTTTGGTAGTATCGGCCTTGATCTATATTGGATTGTGGCAGATTCATCTCTGGAATCATCGCATAGACAGAGATAACAGCTTCAGGGAATGCCTTGCGCGTCTGCACTATGGCATCAATAACAGCTCCAGATCCCGTACCTCCACACAAACCTGCGAAAATATGGAACGTTGTCTTGTTGGCATTGTTTGACACCTTCTCGCATCTGCCGTAAGCATCTTTAAGAGCATTAACATATGCCACTGCATTAGCGGCAAATAGTAGACGTCCTGCACGTCGCTTTTGACCAGCGGCCTGTCCTAGTGAGCCTATAGCTGTCTTCACTGCTGACACATTGTCTACTATGCCTTTTACCGCCGGATAGTTGTTAATATTGTCAAGTATCTTCTCGACATCAACATCCTTAATATAAAGGAACTCATTTTGACGAAATGAGGCATCAAGCCCCATTACCCTAAAATCAGGGCGACCTATGCCCATCATCTCGTCAGTCGAATCGACATACAGCAATGCGACCGGTTGTTTCCTTCTGTCGGATTCTTCTGGGAATTCCTCAAACATACGCATCTTAAATGCCTTGAGGATTTTTCCTCCTGTGCCACCTAGTCCAACAAGGACATGGTTTGTTGTAAGATTGTCCATAAGCAGGTATTTGGATGATTATAAATTACGTCTTGAATGATATCTGGTATTTCGTCTGTCCCTTGACGTTTCTTCAAAGTGGTTACGATTCCGTCGACTGTACCCTGATTCTTTCTCCATAAAAACTATCATAGCCACAATTCCTATAACAAGTGTCAGCAGAATCCAGCCGATACTATTCCATACCGAACGGCGCATAGCCTTGTCTATATTGACAGAGATTATGGCTGGTATATCACCGTAGGTCTTGCCTTCAAAGTCGGACGCACGGAAATACTTGCCATAAGAAGGAATAACACACTTACAGCCTAATGCTATCTGGTTGGCATCCTGGAAGGAAATCACTCCAGTCAAATCGGCATAATCGGTATATCCAGATATTGAACCAATTATCGTACCAACAAGGTCGGCCATCTGTGAACGTCCATCAATAGCCCTTATCAAACCATTAGTCTCAAACGAGAGCACAACCCATAATACCAATGCAACAATCCATGAAACAATACCGTACTTCTTGTTGGTGGCAGACTTAATAAGGAAACCGCAAGTCGCCACTAATAGTAGTGTTATTATAAATCCCCAAACCATATCTGTTTTTTTTATTACCTACCGATTTCCATTATTAGCAATTATATCCTTTTTAGATGGTTCAATAACAACAATCATTCCGACACTTACTTTCTCTTTCAACTCTGTAATATTGGCATTGGTTAGTCGAACACATCCCTCGGTACAGCGTGTACCTATTGATTTTGAATCATGTGTACCGTGTATTCCTATACCACTGTGACCAGGACATTCCAATCGGATAAACCACGGCCCATAAGCTCCTGATATTGTTCCTTTGCCATCATGGAAATCGTGTACCCATTTCGATGCATCCTTTACTTCACTGATATAGAATCTCCCTTCAGGAGTACGCCTATCTCCGGTTTTTTGCTTATTGCCGTAATTCGAACCACAAGCAACTGGAAAGTCTAGAAGAATCTCTCCATTTTTGTCAAACAATTTCAAAGTCATTGTTTCCTTGCTAATACTAATATACTCGGAATTATCTGCAACTAAACATGAATTATTATGGAAATCTTTTGCCATTTGCGCCATCATGGTATTGGTGTGCATTGAAATGGTAAACAGCATACAACAAACAATTGGAAACAGACATTTTTTTAGATTCAAAAAATGTAGAGCGCTGCTGGTGGAAGAATCTTCTTCCATATTGTGATTGTGCATTCTATACAACATTCGTTTCATAGTATATTATTTACATACAATGAAAAAGCGCGGGTCTAAACAGTTTTGCTTATCCCGTTACTTAGGCTCTCGCATCGCCTTCCAACTGAGGATAAGCAATGTCGAAGCCCACGCTGTAGGTCTATTGGCTCTTGCCAACTAGTCCTAACAATATGAAATACTATAGGAATGCTATGTAAATCATACCCATGGACGCCGGTCATCGCGTTATCATGCAGTTGGAGTTCTGAATTTGCGAGATTCAAGTAACCGCAGACTAACGTTTAACTCAACGTCTTTTCATTATGTCTGTCGCCCGCCATTGCCCACGTAGACTCCGACGATTGACGGTGCAAAGATACATACTTTTTTTGAATCCACAAAATTTTTGTGATATTCCACGAGCAACATTGCGTTTTTGTTGTTCAACACATTGCTGCCACCTCAAAGAAAAAAACAACTAACCCACGACTATCTTAGCGCCTTTTCGGCTGCAAAGATACAAAAAGGGTGCGCCACATCGTGACACACCCAAAATACCATTCGCCAAATTATATGCGAATTTAGCGATTCATTCCCCAAATTATATGTAAATTTAGGGATTTGGCCTCTTCTATCGTTGCGAGGCGAGGTGTTATTCCGCCTTTCCTCGGAGTTTTTTTCCAACTGTTTTAACCCCAAAAGAACAAATCCTGCGACCGTAATCAACAAAAAATTATAATATTTTGCTGATTACATTCACAAAATTTAGTATATTTGCAACAAGAAAACAATACAACAAATATGTATATACATCGGATAATAAGTGATTTAGTTGCAAATAAGATGCATTCTGGGAAGGCCATAGTGCTGATTGGGGCTCGACAAGTTGGAAAAACCACCCTCCTGAAGGAATGTCTGCAAGGACAAGAAGATGTGCTATGGATGAATGGTGACAACTTAGAGACTCGTACTCTGATGGAGAACATCACAGTGGAGCGCTATCGCAGTATGTTGGGAAAGAACAGAGTCGTCGTTATCGACGAGGCACAACGCATAGAAGACATCGGATTGAAATGCAAACTGTTGACAGACAATTTCCCCGAAATTCAACTAATCATCACGGGAAGCTCGTCACTTGAAATCGCCAACAAGGTCAACGAGCCGCTGACAGGACGCAAGTGGGAATACCGCCTATTCCCATTGTCGTATGGCGAACTGGCAGCACATTTCGGTGCTATGCAGGAGTGGCAGAAAATGCCGGTTCGCTTGATCTATGGCAGTTACCCCGATGTGGTGTGCAATCCCGGCAGCGAACGAGAGGTCCTGAATAATCTTACAGAAAGCTATCTTTACAAGGATGTTCTAATCTGGGAGCGTATCAAGCGACCTGACAAGGTGGTCCGTTTACTTCAGGCACTGGCATATCAGGTGGGCAGTGAAGTGTCCACCAACGAGCTGAGCAAGATGGTTGAATTAGACCGTTCCACTGTCGAAAAGTACATCAATCTGCTTGAGCAGGCACAGGTCATCTTCCGTCTCGGCGCTTTCAGTCGCAACTTGCGTACCGAGATAAAATCAGGAAGAAAGATATATTTCTACGACAATGGAATCCGCAATGCCCTTATCGGTAACCTTTCCCCCATCGAGATGCGAGCCGACATAGGAGCATTATGGGAGAACTATATGGTCGGCGAGTTGGTGAAGAAGAGGCATTATTCCCTTACCTACGCCAAATCCTATTTCTGGCGCACCACGCAGCAGCAGGAGATTGACTACATTGAGGAGTGCGACGGCAGGATGACAGCATACGAATTCAAATGGAATCCAACGAAGAAGGCTAAAGTCAGCAAAACGTTTATCGGAGCATATCCTGATGTTGAAGTGAAGACAATCACTCGCGACAACTATATGGACTTTCTTTAAGAGGCTCCGAATAGCTGACAAACGGAGACTTGTAGAACACCCGCAATAGGGGGTTATTCCGCCTTTTTTGCGGAGGATTTTACAGCTGGGGCGGAAGCCGTTGCAGTATTCAATCAGTTCCTTGAGTCGTTATACAGGTTTCCTGCGGCACCATGAGGGCCAGCTCGCTGGGGCGGCACTAGCCGTCGGCCTTTTTCAGCTCACAAATATGTGACCCTGTTAATTTGTCATACGTCTGACAGATTGGGTACATTAGGTAAAACTTGCGCCTATTCTCTTCCCTAATATAATTTATAAATAAATTATATTACACCCTCATTTTCAGACCATTCTGTTTGCAATCAAGGCTATACCAAGCCTATGCCATCCCTATACCATCTCTATACCAAGTCTATGGAGACTCCTCTGCACCTCCGCTACACCAACGCTGGAGCGCTGCACATTGGCCGCTGCGTAGCTAGAAGGGGCCGTCAGCCCTTGAACTTCTTTCCGGGGAAGAAGCGGGGCACGCTCTGGCAATAGCGCTCATACTCAGGGTATTTGCCGGCGCTTATCTCTTCGGCCAGAGACGAGCTGCCCTGGAACAGGACCAACAGCAGCAGCGCGCCAATCACACTCCAGTTGAAGACGCCCATGCCGGCACCTATGGAGAAAAGGTAGAAGCACACCCAGATGGCCTGCTCGGCAAAATAGTTGGGATGACGGCTACGGCCCCAAAGGCCTGTGGTGTTGAAGCCTTTGTTATAGGGCGACGGTAGTTCCTCCAGCTTTTTGCCTTTGTCAATCATGGCCCATTTGCGCGTCTGGAAGAGCCACTGCTGCTCGTCGGCGACGGTCTCCCAAACGATAAAGCCAAACATCAGCACGGCGGCAACAACATCCATCGCACCGAATGGGGCGTCGGACCGCATGGCTACCAAGGCCGGAAAGGTTGTCATAAGCACCAAGGCATTCTGGTAGATGGAGATAAAGCCGAGGTCGAAAGCCGCCCATGCCCAGCGTTTCTTGAAGGCGGGACCCGAGCGCACCACGGCCCAGCGGTAGTCCTCGACACCCTCCCAGAACTTGAGGCTGTAGGCTCCTTTGCGGGCGAAGTTGACTGTGAGGCGCATACCCCACAACGTGGCCAGCACGGCCATCACCACCAAGCGGGCGCTCATGCCGCCATTGACGGCAATGACCCACGTGTAGGCTATCGGCAACAGGCTCCAGAGCTTGTCCATCTGGCTGTTGTTGCCGGTGGCCTCGCCCACGATGAAGCAGAAGGCAGCGCTGCACGCAGCAATGATACCCAGTGTCTTGAGTGTCTCCAACTGGGTGGCGTCGAGCGTAGGCCCAACGGCGAAATAAAGTACAGGGCAAACGACGATGGACAGCGCCAACAACGCCGCCATCAAGGGGATATTCATCTTTTTCATAGAGACAGTGACTATCAGTTCATCAAGCGCTTATCGCCCCACTGGTACTGCGGGTAGGCTTTCTTCAGGTCGTTGGCCGAGCCTTCCACGCCACTGCCGCCGCTGGTGGCGAAGACGTTGAGCACCTTGCCGCTGAGGTCGTGGGCCTCGATGAAGGTGTTGACGATGGTCGGGGCGGTGTACCACCACACGGGGAAGCCGATCCACACGGTGTCGTACTGGGCGATGTTCTCGCAGCGGCCCTTGATGGCGGGACGCGAGGTCTTGTCTTTCATCTCGAGCGTCGAGCGCGAGGATTTGTCGCGCCAGTCGAGGTCGGCGGCGGTGTAGGGCACCTCGGGGGTGATTTCGTAGAGGTCGGCGTTGTGCTCGTTGGCGAGGCGCTGTGCGGCGGCCTTGGTGGTGCCTGTGGCCGAGAAGTAAACTACTAATGTCTTCATATTGTTTGATTGTTTGATTGGATTTTGCGCGTTGGCGGACGAGACGTCCGCGTTCCCAGGTTTGCAGCCGACGAAAAGCAGCGCGGCGGCAAAGAGGATAAGTGATATTTTCTTCATATGGATTATTGTTTATAATAATAAATAACGCTGCCAACGGGGAAATATTATATCACTTGCCCTTTTTCCGCGGCTCTTTTTTGCCGTGGGACTGCCGGGCTTCCATCTCGGTGCTGCCGAGACGCCAGGTGAGACCGAAACTGACGTAGCGGCTGTCGGTGGTGCTCTCGCTGACGGAGGGATTGTAGGGGTTGACGCTGCTGCCGCCAGTGCGGACGGTGCCGAAGAGATCGTTGACGTTGAGGAAGAGCGACAGGCGACGGTCGAAGAGGTCGGTGCTGACGCCGCAGTCGAAGGCGAAGTAGGGGTCGACCTCGGCCAGCGGCGTCTGGGTACGGCTGCGATAGACGGCATTGGCGAAGAGCTGTAATCCATCAAACCAACTCGCCGAGGTGTGCTCAAGAATTTTTGTCCAGAAGTTGAGCCGCAGCGAGTAGCAGAGCATCTCGTTCTCCTGCCAGCGGCCGGGACGATATTGCACGCGGTAGTAGTCGTCGAAGAGGTTGGCGTAGAAGCGGATGTTCATAAAGTCCAGCGGGCGCAGGGTGGCGTTGAGGCCGATGCC
>JAEEGK010009327.1_pt1 | contig 22939 bp, 13 predicted proteins | sample 8958771 | NCBI WGS metagenome assembly JAEEGK01 (sample SAMN16246547, study PRJNA631951) | gut metagenome | biome: gut microbiome; feature: rumen; material: SC-attached | host: Bos | place: Iran: Karaj | collected 2018-10 | reverse complement strand
AATAATTTCTTCTTTATTTGATTCAGGTGCTTCATCATAAGTTTCTTCTTCTCTAACAACAGTCTTTTTTTGTACTCTTCTTGACATTTTTATATAATATAAAAATAAAATTAAAACTTAATAAAATTATTTAATTTAATTTATATGAAAAAAATTTATTAAAAATTATTCTATTTTAAAGTTGCATTTGAAGATAATCAAAATTATATTTTTTATTATATTATAATAAAATTATACATCAAATTTTATTTCATAAAAAAAAAAACAGATTTTTAAATATCTAAAATAAAATATATCAAATTATTATTTCCAAAGAAATTAAATAAATACCAGAAAAATTGAAAAAAAATATCAAATTTTAAAAAAGATTAATTTCAATTTTTTCATTTTGAAAATATTAAAATTACAAAATATTATTTATACTTATTTTTTTAATTTATGATGAAATTATTTAAATTAATTTTTTATAATGGAAATTGAAATAGAAAAGTTAAAAAATGAACAAATTTCCTTATCAAATGAAAATATAATTTACAAAGAAGATTTAAATAGATTAACTGAATTAAATAGACATTTAGAAGATGAATTAAATATTCAAAGAAATAGAAATTTTGATTTAGCAAAAGAGCATGATAAATTAAACAAAGAAAATTTACATTTATCTCAAGTTATTGATGCAACAAATAATAAAATTGCTCAAATAAAGTTTAAAGAAAATCAAATGATAGAAAATATGAATCAAAAAATGTTATCAGAAGAAAAATTAAAAAATACAGAAAATGAATTAAACACAATTAGAAATATAAAAAATCAAAATGATTATGAACATCAAAAATTATTATTTTGTTATAATGATTTAAAAGATAAAAATGAATGTGATGAAAGACAAATACTCTTATTACAAAAAGTACAAGATGACAAAGTTACAGAAATAGAAAATAAGTTAACTAAAATGATATTAGAGTTAGAAACTTTAAAACAAGAAAATTTAAAATTAAGAAGTGAAAATGAAGATTTAAATAAAAATATTGAAAATGTTAAAAGTCAAAAAGAGAATTTAAAAGAAAAATATACTAAAGAAAAATATGAAAATGATGTTTTATTAAAAGAAATTTCTGATATTAAAAATGAATTTGAATCATATAAACAAAGTTTATATGAAGAAGAAATGAGAAGATTACAAGAAGAACAAATAAGAAAGAATAGAATTGAAAATAAAATAAAATTAGTTAATGAATTACAAAAAAGAATTAAAACATATAGAAATTCGAGACCAAAAAGTTTTGAGGGCAATATTTAATTTTTAAATTTTTTTTTGAAAATATTTTTATTTAATTTTTATTTAATATTTAAAATAAATTATTTTAAAAATTAATGAATGAAAGTAATGAAAAAACAGTTTCTTCTTATACAAAAATATTTCAAGAAAAACTAAAAAAAGAAGAAGAATTAAAAAATAAATTAAATAATTCTTCAAATATAAAAGATGAACAAAAAGAAATACAAGAAAATAAAAACATTGAATTAAATAATAATAATAATGAAGAGAAAATTCAAAAAGGAATTAATTTTGATGATTTGGCTGATTGGGAAAATGGTGAAATAAATACTAATATAAATAATGAAAAAATTCAAAACAATGGTCATGAAAATAATAAAATTAATAATATTATAAATAATGAACCAGAAAATATAGTAAATAATAGTGATAATAACGTTGAACATGAAAATAGTGAAAAATTAATGTCTGATTTACAAGATATTGAAGATGATAATCATTATAATATGCCAATTTTACAAAATATAAAAAATGATTTTAAAACATCGAACAATAATAATAATATATTATCTGATTCACTTCAGAATAATTATAATATTGAAATTGATAATAATATTAAAAAAGATAATAATGAATATATGCTTAATTCACAAAATAATAATGAGAATGATAAAAATGAGAATAATAAATATATGATAAATTTACAAAATATTAATGAGGATGATAAAAATGAGAATAATAAATTGAAATTTGATTCAAGCAATTATGAATTGACTAATAATATAAAAGATAATTACAACAATATATCTGAGCAAAATAATGAAAATCATAACATAAATAATAAAGAAATTATAAATCAAAATCTTCCAATTCGTAATCATAATCATCATAAACATTCTAATCCATATATAAATAATAATGCATATAATTTCAATATAAATAAATTTCAAAATAATTTTAATAATCAAAATAATAAAAATGAAAATATTGAATTCAATGAATTAAGCTTAAATATTTCAAATTTCACAGAAAAATTGAATAAAGATAAAAATGATGAATCAGATATCTTAATAAATTCAAATAAAGATTTAAAGAAAATTGAAAAAAAAAATTCAAAAGAATTTAATAAAAATATAAAAAGTCATATTAAAAATGATAATAAAGTTGTTGATTTAATAAATATAAATAAACAAATTAAATCATTAAATAATACAAAAGAAACTAAAAGTCATTCAGTAAATAAAAGTAATGAAATAAAACAATCAAATAATAAATTAATTGAACAAAATAATAATAGAATAAAAAATGAACAAAAAGAAAATAAAAATAGTAAAAATAAATCACTTTCAAATAATAAAGATTTAAAGAATAATAATAAAAATGAAAATAGGAATAAAGGAATCATTAATAATAATAATGAAATTTCTAATAATAAAATAAATAATAATAATGAAACAAATCAAGAAAACAATAATGTAGAAATAAAAAATAAAATTAAACCAAAGATAAGTAAACCATTTTTAAAAAAAATTATAAATAAACCAAAAAGTGTAAATAATAGACAAAATAATGAATTTTTTCAAAACAACCAAAATTTTGAACATTATAATTTTCAAAATAATATTAATCAAGGAATGTTTAATCCAAACATTAATCCATTAAATTTTAATCCATATATTCAACAACAAATGAATTATAATATGATAAATAATCAAATGTTTCAAAATAATATTCCAATGTTTCAAAATTATAATGTACTATATCCAAATAATAATTTAGTTTATCAACAAATGCCATTTCAGAATCCTTATTATCAAATGCCAAATTTCCAATATCCAAATCTTTTTAATATACAAAATCAAATTCTTTCAAATCAACAACAAATTCCTATACAAAATTATAATAATGATATAATGTATCCAATGCCTTATGGACAAAATGAAAATATTCAAAATAAAAATAGAAATATTAGGAAAAATAAACCTAAATCTTTAAATAAGAATAAAAAAAATGATAATGATTTTATATCTAATAAAGGAAATAAGACTTTTGAAGAAATAGAAAAAAATAATAAAAATACAGTTAATGAATCTAAAGGAAAAAATAAAGAAAATAAAGAAAATAATAAAATTAATAAAAATAAGAAAAAAGAAATAGAAATTAAAAATGATTTAAATAATTCTTTTAACAACAAAGAGAAAGAGATAGAGAATGAGAATGAGAAAGAAAATAAAATAAATGAAGAAGAAAAAAATCAAAGTCAAGATAATATAAAAAATAATATAAATGAAGAAAAAGAACAAATTATATTAAGTAATGAAAATAATAAAAAAGTAGAATCAAATGGAAGTTATAATAGAATAAAATTTTTAAGGAATTTAGCAAATGAAAATGAAGAAAAAAGGAAAAAAAGTCCAAAATATAAAAAGTCAAAAACAATTCAAGAAGAAGAACCAGAAAAAAAATTAGGAAAAGTTTATACAACATTAAAACCAAATATTAAACCAAAAAAAAAACAAATTCAAAATATTTCACATCCATCTACATCAGATGCAAAAAGTATTAAAATTCCATTATTAAATGATTTTGATAAAAATGAATTTTTAAAAAATTTAAAATACGAAGAAAAATCAATTAAAAAGAATATTATTCAAAATGAAAATAATGAATTAAATGAAAATAAAGAAGAAAATGATAATTCAATAGATTTACAACATCTTTTACAAAATAATGAAGAATATAATATAAAAGTAAATAAAATAAAAGATTATATAAACAACATGAAAAAAAAATAACCAAATAAAATAAAAATAAAAAAAATGTTAATATATTAATATAAATAATATTTATACATATTTAATAAAAAAAACTACATCAAAAGTTAAAAAAAAATAATTAATTTTAATTTAAATAAATAATTAAATAATTTAAAAAAAAAAAATAATTAATTTTTAAAAGAGGATATAAAAAAATGCGAATTACATTTAAACAAAAAAAAAATGTCAGAAGAAGAAAATAATAAACCAATACAAAAAGAAGAATTAAAAAGACAATTTTTTGAAAACGAATTAAAACTTTTTGGTAAATATCCATATTCAGAATCAGTAAATGAAATAAGTGTAACAGAATTAATGGCAATAAATACATCAAAATCAAATATAATAGTTCCGCATACATCAGGAAGATATCAAGTAAAAAGATTTAGAAAAGCATCATGTCCAATAATAGAAAGATTAACAAATAGTTTAATGTATCATGGTAGAAATAATGGTAAAAAATGTTTAGCAATAAAAATAGTAAAACAAGCATTAGAAATAATATCTTTAGTAAAAAATAAAAATCCAATTAGAGTTGTTTTAGATGCTGTTTCAGTTGCTGGTCCAAGAGAAGATTCTACTAGAATTGGTAGTGGAGGTACTGTTAAAAAAACTGCTGTTGATGTTTCACCTTTGAGAAGAATTAATCTTGGTATTTATCTTATTATTTGTGGGGCTAGAGATGCTTCTTTTAGAACTAGTAAAAATATTGCTGAGTGTTTAGCTGATGAGTTAATTGCTTGTGCTGATGGAGGTAATTCTTATGCTTTGAGAAAAAAAGATGAAATTGAAAGAGCTGCTAAAGCTAATCGTTAAATTAATTTTTTTTTTTTTTTTGTATTTTTTTTAAATGGATATGAGTTTTTTTTTTTTTTTTTTGATATTTGTTTTATATATTGTGAAATAAAGAAATTTTTTTTAATTTTTTTTTTTTTTTTTTTTAATTTTTAAAAAAAAATAATTATTAATATTTTTTTTAATAAATAAAAAAATAATATAAAATTTATATTTATTTATAAATTTTGAAATATATAATATTATAAATTTTAAATTCTCTTACCACGTATTTTAGGTCGTAAATAATAATATGTATAATAGATAATTAGAATAGTAATAATTCCTAAAAAAATACATAAAAATGTATCTCCTTTTCCTCTTCTTATTAACCATCCTGTTTGTGAATGTGACGTGGTCAATTTTCCAAAAATATTAGAAAGTTTATCATTAATTCCTCTCATTGAAAATAATTGATTCTCTAATTCTCCATTTATATTTGAGGCATTATTTTCTATATCAGTTGATATTCTTATTACTGTTTTTAATGTTTCATTTTCTTGCTGAAGGGCATTTATATTTTTTCCAAATTGTTCATTTTCAAATGATTTGTAATTTCCATTTTTTTGAAAATATTTTTTTTTTATTGTGAAAATATAATCTTCAAGCCTTTTATTTAAATTTTTTTTTGATATAAATAAATTCTCTTGTTTCCTTTTCCATATTTCTTTTTCATTATTTGATATATTAGTAATATCAATTGATATTGAAAGATTTTTTATTGATGTTGAAAAATTTTCTATTTTTTCTGATATTTTTTCTTTAATTCTATCAATTGTATTAAAAGGATATTTATTATTAATCAATTTAGATATTTCATTTTCAATATCATTCTCTTGATTTAAACATTTACTATATAATTCACTAAGAATTTTTGTATTTGTATTATTCATTTTGATAAAAGTAAATAAATAAAAAAAACAAAGAAATTAATATAAATAAAAGAAAAAAAAATAATTTAAAAAATTTAATAAATTGTTTAAATTATTATAATAAAAATTATATTTATTAATTTAAAAATCATCATCTTCATTTTTTCCATAATCAATTTCCTCATCTTCAGCCCATAAACCTAATCCATCATTATTAGCTTTTTCTTCAATTTTATCTAATTCTTTTAAATAATCAGGAATTTTTCTTTTTCTATCTAATTTAGCATAACCAACTTTTAACAAATTAGCATGATAAGTAGAATTAATATCATTATCTTTTAAATAAATAACAATACCATGTTTCTTAACACCATCATCATTATAATCATAACATAATTTACCATTAAATTCAGAATCAATATCAACAAAATCAGGATATTTATCAACAGCTTTTTTCATTGAATTTTTAGAATATTCTAAAAATGCTAATTCACAAAATTTAGCTTGTGGTTCAATTGATGAAATTTCACTATCTAATTGAATTAATTCATCAGGACCTAATGATTCAACATTTCCAAAATCAATAAATTCTACTGTATATTCATTTTTTTTTTTATTATATGCTCTTATAATTGCTCTATAATAATTCTCATCATCTGGAAATTTTGCTGCACATAAAGTTCCATTTTTAATTGGTTGTTCTAATTTAATTTCATTTCTTTCTCCATTATCATATTTATTTAAAATATTTTGTATTTTATCTAAATCTTTATTTGGTAAGAAATTAACATAAAAATTATGCATATCTTCTTGTTCAGTTACTCTTAATTTAATATCTTTATTTATTTCTTCATATTTTCCAAAATATGAGTCACCAAATTTTAACATATTTGCAAGTGTTTCATTTTCCCATAAACCTAATTTTTTATTTTTTGCATTTTTTTCAGCTTCTAAAAATTCATTTAAATTAACATGAGAACTTTTATTTTGTTCATCAACAACAGCAAGTCCTTTTTCTAATAAAGTAATAGCAAAATTTTTTTTTTTAAAATAAAAATTCCCAAAATAATTTCCCATTTTATCAGCAACTAAAATATCACAAAAACCATCTCTTTGTAAAATAGTATCATTTACAAAATCTAAAGCTTCTTGAAAATATTTATTAATAACTTCATTATTATTTTTATCTTTAGTAAATGTTTTAATACCTAACATACCAAAATTAATATAACATTGTTTTTTTTCAATTCTTAATTTTATTTTATAACCACTAAAGCAAAATTCAACAATGCATTCAACATTTTTTAATCCTAATAAAAAAGAAACAAAACTTTTTTTTTTTATTTTTGGTGCACCAACTAAATCACTAAAATTAGTTTGAATTGGCATTTTTGGAGAATGAAGTCCAATTTTATTATCTTTTGCTTTTTGTTCTGCAATTCTCATATTATTTAATTCTTTTGAAGGTTCCCCATCTTCAATTTTAAAAGTTACTATATTTGCTAAACCATTTTCAATTAAATCAACATTTAAACATTTTTCATTTTTATTATCATCTGTATAATAAATAGTATAAAATCTCATTTTTTTATTTTGTCCTTCATTTAATGATTCAACTTTAGGATTTTTTACATAATTAAAATCACATTTTATTTCTTTTCCAATTAATCTTTTTCTTAAAAATTCTTTTGCCTGAAATGCCCATGGTTTATCAGGTTCATTTGAATTTAATTTTGCTAAAGCAGGGGCTTTTAAATTAGATAAAAATATTCTTTGAATATCACCATTTTTATCTTTAATTGATAATGAATCTCCAGAATGTACCATAATACATTTTACTTCTCCTAATTCATCACCTTCTTCTTTTTCATATTCTTTACTTTCTACAATTTTCTCATTTTTCCATATTCTTAATTTATTTTGTCTTGCTTCATTTTGGAAACTTTTTACTAAATTTAAATCTTCATTTGGAATTGGAACATTATTATTAATAAATATTTTAGCATATCCTTCTTTTAATATTTGACCTACTAAAGGTCCTTTTTCTGTTTTAATATCACCAATTATATTTTTTCTCTCATCTATATTATAAATTATTAATTTTGAATTTTGATGCATTGCTATTCTTTCAACATATGCTTTTCCTTGTTTATATAATATTTCATCTTTTTGATTTGGAATTGCTAAAAATCTTAAATTCATTTTTGCATAAAGTGTAAATTCTGGAATGTAAATATTAAAAAATGCACAATTAAAAACATAATCAATAATAACATCAATTTCTTTTTTATTTTTTATACAATCTTTTATTTTTGAGATATCAAATGAATCATCTGTTATTAAATTTATTTTTCTTTTATGCTTATTTGGATCATCATCACTCCAAATATTCATTTTTTCATTTTTTGCTTCTTCTTCATATTCTTTTAATTTTTTCCAATAATCACTATTATAAATTTTATCTTGTGATTTTGGTAAAAAACCAATTTTAGCAAAACCATTTTTTATAATTTCAAAATTAATATTTTTATCATTGTAAAAAATTTGACCATAATTTCTTTCATTTTGAGAATAATCAATTTTATAATTTATAACTTTTCCAATTAATAAATTTCTTAAATATTCTCTTGATTCATAACCATAAGGTTCATCTTCTGGTTTTGAAGAATTACCTATTTTTGGTGCATTAACTGCTGTTAAAATTATTGTGTGTTCTTCTGGAATAGCATTTGAGGAATTTTTTGGTATTTTTCCACTTAATATTAATGTGTCTCCTGATAATACCCCTTTTACTAATGCTTTTGAAGTCTTTTCCATTTTTTTAAATTTTAGTAAATATATTTTTTAAATATACGTGGCTTTATATTTTTTTTGGAATATTTTTTTTATTTTTATAATATTATATTTTATTCTCTTTTAAATAGATTATTTTTAATTTTTTTTATGGAATATTCGAATAGTTTTAAAAAATAATAATAATAATTATATTTTTTTTTTTAAATAATTCAATTTTTTTTATTCCAATTTTCCTTGTTTATTATATAAAGTTGAATAGCTGAGATTTTATTTGAATCATATAATTTTTGGTCAAAAATTCCAAATAAGAAAGTATCCTTAATAATAATATCTTTATTAATTTTAGGTGTATTGTATGGTGTATTTTTATAATTCATATCAGTATTCCATTCAATTAGGTAATATTCATCTAAAGAAATAATGTATAAATTAGTATTATCTAAATTATTAGTAATTTTAATATTTTTTTCTACATTATCAATATTTGATGCAATTAAATGAGATTTAATTGAAAAAGAGGGAACATAAATTACTTTTTTACTTTTATTATTATTTTTTTCAAGTGAATTATAAAATTCATAAAATACTTCATAAATATTATTAGAATTATTAATTAATGTATTCTTCATTTCTTCATTTATCTCACCAATAATAACTTTAATATTTTTATTATAAGTTGGAATTAAATAAATTTTGCAATCTTTATCATTTTTGTATAATAATTCAATATTATCTTCAATCCTATTATATAAATATTCATTTATTTCAACTGAAATTGCACTTCTTATTAAAGGAGTAAAATTAAATATCATTAAATCATTTTGATTTTCGTGATTATTCATATCTTCAAAGCCAAAATTGTCATTTACATTTTTTTGAATGAAATTTTTTGCTATATCTAAATTAAAATTGTCTAATGCAAAAGTTAAATTATTTTTATAATATTCTTTTAATTTTTTTGATTCAAATATTAATCCTTTATCACCTATTTCTTCTAATTCAAATTCTTTTATTTCTTTTTTTTCATTTAAAATTGAATATATTTGAAATAGATTTATATATTTGCTTGTATTGCTTGATAATTCATTTTTTTTTGAAGAAAAACTAATTAAAGAAGAAGATTTAATTGATAAAAATTGATTTGATTTTTTTTCTATTTCATCATCATAATCATCATTAAAACTATAATAAGTATGTATTAATTTTTTCTCAAATATTTTAAAAGATAAATTTATTTTAAATGCTCTTTTTAATGTTTTATCTAAATCTTTATTAGAATTTATTTTTATTTCCATAATATCATAATCAATTTTTTCTTTAATAAAATTAATTAATCCTTCAATTTCATTTACATAATCATTTAAATCAGAAGAATAATTAATAGAACTTAAATGATTAATTGATATTTTAGTTGGTTTTTCCAATGAAGAAAAAGAATAAATACATATTCCGGTAATTACATTATCATTATAACTTACTATAATTTTAGGATAAATTCCTTTCATTAATATAGTTGGAGTAAAAGATTTTTTATTATTTAAATTAAATAAATCTTTTAAAGTTTGCGGAATTGATTTAATATAATTATTTTTTTTAATAATTTCAATTAAATCATTAATATCTTTTTCAAAATATTCAATATTATATTGTTTTATATTTGATTCAAATAATTTAGAATTATAATCATTTGATTCTTCTTCTTTTGATTCATCTATAATTTCTTGTTCATTTTCATTTTCTGTTGTTATATATTCATAAAGTAATTCATCAGATTCATCAATATTTTTATTTTTTACTTTTTCTTCTGATTTTTTTTCCTCTTCTTCTATTATTTTTTCTTTAAAAATTTTACTTAATGAACTTTCATTTTTCTCTTCATCTTTATATTCATATTCATTTAATTTTGTTAAAAATTCATTTCTTGTCATCATATCATTTTTCCAATTATATTTTTTTACATTTGTTTCTGTTTCATATTCATCACTTTCTTCAAATATTTCACTATTAATTTGTTTATCATTTTTATTATTATATAATTTAGTAATATTTGTATTATTTATATTTGAATTATCAAATTTATTAATAGAACTATCATCTCTTGATGATTTTTGTAGGTGTTTTATTTTATATAATTCTTGTTTTGGATTTAAAAACATTAAATCATATTTTTCAGGTCCTTTATTAATTTTTAATTTATGTAAAGTTCTACTCACATTAATATTTTTTAAAAAACTATTATCTCCAGAACTTTTATTAAGTGAATTAGATTTTCTTGATATAAAACTATATCCCTTATTTAAAGGAGAAAGAAATCTACTCTGATTCTTTAATTTTGAATAATTATCAATATTACTATTTTCATTATTAACTGAAGTAGAGTTTAAATTATTTTTTAATTCTAAATTATTATCCTGAGGTATATTTGAAAATAATAAATCTTGAATAATATAATATTTAGCTTGTTTTATTTCATCTAATAAATCATCATTAATTGGTATTATTATTTTATCTTGATTTCTTTTTTTATTGTTTTTTTGAGAACTACAAATCAAAAAAGGATCAATATCACCATTTGAAAATTCAATATATTCTGATAAATTTGAATTTTTTAAAAAATCCAAATCATATTTCATTTTCATTAAGTAATTTTCATTATATTTATATGCTGGATCCATATTTTTAATATTATATTTTCCATTTTGTTTTTGAAATAATGTAAGTTCCCTTACTTTTATTAACCTATTTACACATTTTAAAGAATTGATTCTTATTTTTTTTAAAACATTTATTGAATCTATAATTATTGAATCATCTATATTTTCTTCTTCATCTTCCAACATTTCATTAAATTTTTTGAGAATTTGAATATTTTTTTCTCTTGACAATATTTCTTTAATTAATTTTATGATTGAATTTCTGACTTTTTTTAAATTTTTTTTTTCATTGTGAATATATATTTGTTTTTCTTCTTCTGTTAAGAATGAAAACATTTTTTTAAATTCATCCTGAAAATCTATTGTAACTCCTAAATCTTTCCATAAATTTATTAATGATTCATATTTTTGGTTAAAAGATTCATCATTTGATTTATAATAATTGTTAAATGAGTTATTTTGGATATAATTATTTAATCCTGTTTTTGTATTAGAATTAATAGGACTTAGTAAATTCTTTTTACATTTATTTATTGTAGTTAAAGGCATAACATTTATATAATCTACCATTATTTATTTAAAAAAAATAAAATATATAATTTAAAATTTCAAATTTCATTTTATTAAAATGATACATGAATAAAATTTATACATGAATTTATATTCATTTTCCTAAAATTAAATAATATTTTAAATTATATATAAAAAATTTACTAAATAAATATTTCATTAAATATATTAAATAATAAAATATAAAAATATTAACTCTTAACAACCTATATAAATCTTTATTAAAATATTCCTAAAATATTTTTCAAAAAAATAAAATAAAATAAAATCTTTATTACAATTTAATAACAATCATCACCAAAAATAAAATTTTTAAATTCATAATAATATATAGGAAGAGGATTCTCAATAAAAAATTTATTTATATCATCTTCACAATCTTTAAAAGGTAGATTTTGTTTATAACAAAATCTCATAAAAGTAACTTTAGTTAAAGTATCAGGAATATCATCAATTGGATTAATTTGAGTATCAGTAACAATATTTCCTTTAATATCAACAATTTCATTTTTTGGATTATCACATAAAGGTCTATCACAAAAAAACCTAAAAATATATTTAACTTTTTCATCATCATTTTTTATTTTATTAATTTCTTCAAAATAAAAGAAAGAAAGAAAAGTAGTATATTTTATTCTACCCCAATCTTTTAATTTTAAACTCTTATTTGAAGCACTTCTATATAAATTTATTTTTTTTGAATTATCTTCTTCATCATTTGAACTTTCTTCAAATTTAAATAAATTTTTTGCTTCATTTGATTTATTTGTATCAATAAAACTAAAAATTTTTCCTCCTTCTTCTTCATCAATTAAATCTCTTCCTTTAAATTCTTCATATACTTCTCTTGAATTTAAATATCCATTATAATTAAAATAATTATCAATTGCTATAAACATTTTTCTAAAATGTGATTTTTTTTTAAATGGTGTTAACCAAACATACATAAAAACAAAAGTTTTTAATATTATTGATGATTGAACATATTTTCTAATTAATTCTATTGTTTTCTGATTAAAAAATTCATCAATATAATTATCAATTAAAACATTATCATCGAAAAAATTATTATTAATAAATTTAAAAATATTATCTCTAATTGCAGAATGTGCACTAATTCTCTCTTCATAATCTTTATTTAACATTTTTTTTAATAAACAAATATCTTCATCTTTAATATCAGATAATCTTCCATTTTCAAAATCAATATCATCATTAATTATTTTTTCTTTTAAATCACTTTGTTTTTCACTAACAAAAGGAAATTTACCAAAGCAAAAAATATAATAAATAACACCCATTGACCAAATATCATTTTTAGGAGTAATTTTACCAATAAAGGCTTCTGGAGCCATATATTGTGGTGTACCTGCAAATGATTCTACATCTTTATCTTTATGAAAAAAACTCAATCCAAAATCAATTAATTTAATTTCTAAATCATTTTCAAATTTAAATAAAATATTTTGAGGTTTTATATCTCTATGAACTATATCATTTGAATGAAGGTAACATAATGCTGAGAGAACTTGATATAATACTATGCGAAAATGTTCTAATTTGAAATTTTTTCTATTTTCTGTTATTAATTGTAAAAATGGTTTTCCTCCTAAATATTCCATTATTAAATTAAAATTGTGAGAAGTTTCAATTGTACAATAGTAATTTACTATATTTGGATGATTTAAACTAGATATTATTTCAATTTCTTTTTTTATATGTTTAAATTTTTGATATGTTAATGATTCTTTTGGTATTGTTTTTATTGCATATTCGGCTTCTGTAAAAATTTTATCTTTAAATAATTTTACTTGACCAAATCCTCCTCTATTTAATATTCTTATAAATGAAAATGTTTTTCTTAAATCGTAATGATATGCTGATGGAATCATGAAATCTGGGTCTTTTGGTTTTTGAGGTTCGAGAACTTCATTAGTGTTACAACATACTGAACCCATAATTATTTAATTTTAAGATAATCATTAATATGGGATTTTTTTTATTTGTATAAATTATAACTTATAATTAGATTATTAAATTTATATAAATTCACCTAATATTTTATTTATTTATGATATTTTGTTACATAGTTTTTGATTTAAATTAAAAAAAAAGAAAAAAAATTACAATTTAAATAAAAAAAAAATATGAAAAAAATATTAAAATCCAAAAATAAACAAAATTTTTTTAAAAAAATTAAATATTCTTAATTTTAATATTAAAAAATTTAACCTTTTCAAAAATATAAAAAAGGCTTATTATTCATCTCTCATATCCTCTCCATCTTCTTCCTGTTCTTGTAAATCAGCTTTCCACATATCAATATTTTCTTTAAGTAACTGTAAAATAGTAGTAGAATCCTTATATTGTTCATCTTCAATTTTTTCTAATTGATGAATAGCAACATCAAAAGCTTCACTTGCAATTTTACAAGCAGTTTTAGCATCATTTTTAACTTCATAATAAAAAACAGAAAAATTAAGAGCTAAACCTAATTTAATTGGATTAGTACAAGGTAATTTTTCTGCTAATTCATTAGCTTGTTTATAACTATTCATAGAATTAACTGCAACTTCATTATTTTTATCTCCAGTTAAAAATTCTGCTAAATATCTATAATAATCACCTTTCATTTTTAAATAAAAAACTTTTGATTCATCATTTGATGCTTTATTTAATAAATAATTATCTATTAAATTTAACATTTGATTACATAAGTCATTTAATTCTTTTTCTAAAAGTGATTTTAAATCTGTTACTAAATATAAAAATTTAGAATTGTTTGTTTTTTCTTTTATTTCAATTCCGTATATTGAACGCCATGCACTTCGTCTTTGAGATACACAATTTTTATATGCTGCTGATAATATGTTTCTTTCTTCTATTGTTAAGTCTTCTTTTTTTGTTTTTACTATTTCTTCCATGTATTTTATTGTTTCTTCATGACGTTCTGCTTGTTCTGTTATACGTGCTAATGATATTAATTTTTCATAATTTGCATCACCCATTTTTTTTTCTTAATGTTATATAAATTTAATTTTTTAAATTTTTACTATTTATTTTAATTGATTTTTGAATAAATAAGATATTAAAATTTTTAATTTTTTTTTAAATTAAAAAAAGGGAATTTTTAAATAAAATAATAAATGATAAATAAAAACAAAAATCCAAAACTAAATTTTTAAATATTTTTTGTAATTGAAGTAATTTTAATAACATCAGAAGGTTTTTTAGTCATAATATAATAAAATTCTTCATTTTTAATATTAATATCATTAGAAGGTTCAGCATTACTTTGTAAAATATATTCAACATCTTCAACTTCCATATTATCTCCAATTTCATTCATAATATTTTGTAAACTTTTTGGAGTAATTTCACCTATTTTTTCATCTATAAAATTCTCAAAAATAACATTTGTTCCATTTCTACTTTTATTATCACCTAATTTTTCATTTATAAAAGTAATAATTTCATCTGAAGTCATTTCTTTTTCATTAATATCATAATTTAAACATAAATCTTCTATTACTTTATATATTCTAGGATGTTCTTTATGAAAATTAATTGAACGAAGACCATCTTTTATTATGTTTGGATTTATTTTTTTACCTTCTGTTATTTGTTCTATTGCTGTTTTTAATTCATTTTTTATATCTTCTGAAATTAATGGAATTTCATTTTCTTCTTTCTCCCAATCTAATTTTGGAATATTTAATTTTCTATATTGAACTTTTTTTTTCGACATTAAATCAATAAATAATATAAAATTATCATTAATTGAATTGAATTTAATTTAATATTATATGAATATTTAATTAATTTAATTTTTTTTTGAGATTTATTATTTTATTTTTTAAACAATGGAAAATGAAAATGAAAATGAAAAAGAAGAAAAACCAAAAAAAACATTATATAAAAAAAGTTCATCTCACTTAGATGAAGAAGAAGATTTCAAAAGAAGTGAATTAGATAAACCATTAAATATTCCAATTCAAAAAATAGATCTCCACTATCAAAAAGAGACAAAATTTAATGAATTAGAAAGAAAAATATTCCAAATTCACAATAAAAAATATATATCAAAAATAAAAAAAATAATCGATTTTAAAAATCCAATTCGTGAAAAAGATCCATTATTTAAAGGAGAAAAAAACCCAGAAATATATTCATTAGGAATGACAAGTGAAAAAGACACATTTGCAGCAGGATATTCAGATGGTGAAATACACATTTATCAAAAAGAAGTATTAAAAATAATTCAAGATACAAGAGATACAATTTTATCACTTAAATTTCATCCATTAAATGAATATATATTATTATCAATTTCTCATATTGGAGAAGTTGTTTATACACATGTTCCATCTGGAAAAAGATTAAATTCTTTTGTTATTGAAGATAATATTGTAAGATGTTTAGATTATAATGCAAGAGGTGATAGATTTGCAATTTCATTTGCAGATGGTTCATTTAATATTTATAATGATAATACTCAAATTATTGAAGGAAAAGTTTTACCTGGAACAAGTTATAGTAAAGGACATGTTAATCAAATACATTCAATTGTATTTGATAAACAAAATTATTCTCGTATTATTACTGGAGGAAGAGATAAGAGAATTATGATTTGGGATATTAGAAATTTAAAATGTATTGATATGGTTATTGAACCTTATATTTTAGGTGATTGTGTTGATATTAAAGGTAATTATATTATTGCTGGTAGTTATGATGAAAAAGATGGTGTTTTATTATATGATGTTAGGAAATTTAAAGAACCTATTAAAAGATATAAAACTGATTCTTGTATTTATTGTTGTAAATTTAGTAAAAATGAAAAAGATGGAATTTTCGCTACTGGAGGTTATAAAAGAAATATTATTAAAGTTTATGATATTAATTTAGAGAAAGATGATTATCTTTTTGGAATTGAAGGTGCTGATAGTCCTGTTTATGCTGTTGATTTTAATAAAAATGGTACACAGTTTGTTTATGGATGTGGAGATGGTGGTGTTAGAATTGTTAATGTTTAAAAAATAAATTGTTGATAAAAAAATTCATTTATTTATTATATTAATAAAAAATTTTATTTTGTTCTTTTTTAAATATAAAAACTTTTATATATTTAAAAAATATATTCAAATTTAACTTTTATATTTTTATTATTATTATTAATAATTCGGAAAATATTTTAATTTTAAAAATAAAAAATGTCAATCATAAAACACATATGTTATAACCCTGATAATGGTAGATTAATATTATCAGATAGTGAAAATAATCATTATCTCTGTGATTTATTTGGTAGAAATTATCCAGAATTCCTTCCAGATATAACAGGAATTGTAAATGGTAAAAATAGAAAAAAATTAGCACCACTTACTTTTAGTTCACAAATCACAATTCCAACATATCAACATTTTACTGAATATTATCCAACTATAAGAAGATTTGAAGGATATAGTAAATTTCCAAGACCTTTAGTTCCTCCTTTTGCAAATATTCCAAATTATGATTTAAAGGATAATTGTAAAAAAGAATTAATTAAACAGTTACAAAAATATTTTTCAAATAATGAAGCTAAAGTATTTATAGGAAAAGAAAATGAAAATAAAGGATTAAGTTATTTAACATGTGATTTAAATCAATGTGATGTTGCAAAAGAAGATTCATTTAAAATTATAAAAATAATAGATGAGACATTTGAAGAATATAAAAAAATATATAAATATCAATTAAATACATTAAAAACAAATCCAGTTTTAGTTGCTTTAAATCAATTTAAAGAAGTTTTAAAAAGAAATGATAATATGAAAATAATAAATGGAAGATTATTAAAAGTTCCTAATAATGAAATAATAGAAAAATATAATGCAATACATGAAAGAATGAGAAAAATTGGTTTAAAACGTATGAAAATTGTAAAAAAGGAATTTTCAAAAACAACAAGAAATGAAGTTCCTGATATTAATGAAATTACTAATAGTTCTGATATTACTTTAGGAAAAAGAATTTATGGGAAATTTGGCATTTATTCTTATGAAGAAGAACAAAGAAAAAAAGAAGAAGAAGAAAAAAGATTAGAAGAAGAAGAAAAAAGAAAAGAAGAAGAAGAAAAATTAAAAGCTGAAATGGAACAAAAAAGATTAGAAGAAGAAGCAAAAAAAAAAGAAGAAGATGAAACAAATAAAAATGTTAATGAAGAAGAAAAAAATGATGAAAATAATATTAAAGAATTAACTGATAATTTAGCAATAAAAGAAGAAGAAAAAAAAGAAGAAGAAGAGAAAAAAGTAGAAATAAAAGAAGAAACTTTAGATGAAAAAATAAAAAAAGGTGATATTTCATTTATTTCAATAATGTCAGAAAATGAAAAAAAATTTAAAAAAGAACATATAATAGAACCAATAAAATCTTTATTTTTATTTAATAAAAGGGTTAAAGCAGAAAATTCTTTATTAAATGGTTTTATTGAAAAACCTTATTTAGAACCTCCTTATTTTAGAAAAGGAATTCCAACAAAAATGAAAACAAATGGTCAATTAATGGATGAAGATTTAGAATTATTAAGAAAAACTAATCCAATTGCTTTTAGTGTTCAAGATAGAAAAATGGAAGAAGATTTTAGACAATTAAAAAGAAAAGTTATGTTAAATAGAATTACTATTAGAAATATGGAAAGACAACATATATTAAATGAAAGAGAAAAAGAAAAAGAAAAAGAAAGGGAAAGAAAAAAATCTAGAACTGATGGAAATTTTAATGTTGATGGTGGAATGAAGAAATTATCTTTGGTGGGAAGTTAATAATAAATTATAATATTTTAAAATAATTTGAAATATAATAAAATAGATTGTTAATAATTTTTATAATAATATTTAATAATTAATAAGTAGAAATTTTATTTTTTTAAAATGGATTTGTCTTTTATATCAATAATGAATAATTCATATTTCAACAAAAATATATCTCGAACAAATAAAATAGTAAAAAAAGTTGATAGATTATCTAATTCAATGGATAGTAGAATTTCTGATAAAAGTTTGGATAATGCTTCAAAATCTTTTTTAAATAATGAAAATAGATCAAAATTTTTATTAAAAGGATTAATATATAATAAAATATTCCAAAATGGAAGCATGAAGAATTTACATAAATCAATTCTTAAACAAAATTTAATATATAAAAATCCCTTAATTAAAAGTCATAATTATCATAATTCTTTATATAAAAATCAAAATCATTCAATAGATACTATTAAAAAAAATATGAATAATAAAAACAATTACTCTTTTAAAAGTATATATAATATATCTTTCAATAAAATAAAAATAAATAAACCCCCATATTTTAATCAAAATTCAAAAAGCAAAAAATCCATAGATGAATTTTTACAACTTTCTCCTATTAAAAAATATAATAATTTTATTAAAAAATCAATAAATTTAAAATATATGACAAATAAACAAATGAAAAATGACAAAAATTTATTTAAAAAAATACTTAATATAAAAAGTAGTGATTTTAAAAAAAATTTTAAATAAAATTGTATTTTAATTATGTTTATAATTATTAGGTATTTAAATATTTTTTTTAAGAGAAATTTGAATTTATTATATAATAAAATTATTATAATTTATAATCATTGAATTTTTAATTTTTTCAAAAAAACAAATATTAATATTATATAAATTATTTTTAAATTAAATGAATTCTTTAAAATCTTTAAACAATAATTTAGAAACATATAGTATAGATATAACATGGAATGGAAGTCAAGAAAATGTTTTTATTATAAATAACTTCCCTAATTATAATAAAAAATTAAGATTAAATGAAAATAAAAATAATAAAAAAGAGAAAATAATTTCTTTAAATTTACCAATAGGAAAATATTTTTATCAATATGAAATAAATGGTAAAATAACTATAGATAAAAATAAAGAAAATAATGGAAAATATAATATAATAACAATAAATGATGAAAATGAATTTGAATATGAAAAATTAAATGATATTGTATTGAAAAATAATCTTCCTGATTTATTTCAAGATAATTTTTTTATCCAAAGTATTATAATGGAATCAAATAATAATGATAAAAATAATATTGAACCAAATATTAAAAAGGAGAGTTCTAATCTTCAAATTAAAATAAATCATTTAAAAACAAATAGAGAAAGAATAAATTCAAATAGTCTATTTGATAATTCAATTAATTTTAGTATAAAAGCAGAAAATGTAATTCAAGATATTGAAAAAGAAAAAAATAACATAACAAAAATATCTTATAATTATACCAATGCAAATTTAAAATTTCCAATTATAATTGTATATAATTTTAAACAAGATTATTTGATACCAATGTATCTTATGGATGAAAAAACTAATTTAGTAAAATTAAGATATTTAGATTCAGAGACTGAAATTATTTTAAAAAAAAATGATTTATATTATTCATCAATTGATTCATTAATACCTAATGGGAATTTAGTTGATTTAAATTGTGATAACAAATTATCAATTTTAAAAAATATTCAATATAGAATTAAAACTGATCAACCTTTTATTTATATTAGTAAAATGTTAATTTTATTCAATTATAAATATAATAAGAATAATAATAAAGAAAGAGATTTTTTTTTAAAAGAATTTATTTTACCTGGCGAAAAAAAATATAGTTTATTTTTAAGTAATTGTAATTCATCTAATTTAATTTTAAAAAAATTTATTGAATTAAATAATTATCAAACTTATTATAGAGAATTATATCTAATTGATTCTATTATTAAATTAATTAAATCAATTAAGACTAAAGTCCTATTAGTATATAAATCTTCTTTAGGATTTGAAATAATACCTCTTTTATCAAGTAATATTAGAAAAAATATTTTATATTCAAAAAGTTTAATATTTTATGAGTCAAATCAGGAATTAGATAAATATATTAAACTAAATATACCTGAAAATATTTTAGCTAAAATTTTATATAATGATTATTCTAAAGAAGTATTCAATATTTTTTGTAATAATAAATCAAATATAATAATTATAAATAAAATATATAATATATTGTCAGATAATAAAAATGAATTTAAAAATATATTTAAATTATTATTATTATCATATATCTTTTTTAATTATAAAGAGATAGGAAAGGAATATTTTGTAAATTCAAAATTACATGGAAATAAAATAATGATGAAAGCAAAAGTTTTTATGGATATAATAACAGGAGAAAATATGATATTTTATTCTAATTTATTATTACTTATTTTGATAAAATATCTTATTTTAGTTATAAATGTTAAATTAAAAAGATATAAAACAGATAATAAAAATGCATTATTTATATTTTTTAATAGTTTTCAAAAAAATGATGATGAAAAATTATTAAATAATTCTATAATAAGAAGATGTAATTTAAATTATAAAATTGGTGATAGTATAAAAGATGATGATTTAATTGTCAAATATATTAATTATTTTTATAATGAAAATTTATCACAATTTAATCAAAATTTAACTGAAAATGATAAGACATTTATTGAAATTGTAAAAAGCAATTTTGATTTAGATTTTCTTTTCATGAAAAATCAAAAAAATATTGAAAAGGAAAATTTATTTTCTTTATTTAAAATATTTTTAAATAATTCAATTGATAATATAAAAAAAATTGAAGTAAAAAATATTAATAATATAAACCAAATTATTAATTATAATTTCCCTAAAGGGAATTTTGATGAATTTATTTCAAATAAAGATTTAATAAATCAATTTTTTGAAATTACTCAAATTAATGACTTTATAAAATTATACAAAAAGAAAAACGAATATTTTAGAAAATATACAATGAAAGAATTTTTTAATTATTTTCTTCCAATTTTATCAGATATTGATAAATCATATAATAATAATAAAATTCAAGAATATTTTAATAAAGTGAATAATTATTTAATTGATTTACAAAATTATCAAAAAATAAATGAAAAATATGCAATTAAAAATGAAAATATTTATATTAATTTTAGAACATTTGAAGTTTTAATTCTTCTTTTATTTAATGTTTATGAAGAAAAAGCCAAAATTATTCAAAAATCTTTTTTACACAAATACTTAAAAAATGGAATCTTTAACAATTTTAAATTGAAAGTAATAAAAATTCAAAGAGCTTTTAAATTGTTTTTATTAAATAAATATAAAAAAAAATCTAATGAGGAGATTATAGATATAATATTAAAAAAATATAAAGGTAATGATCCAAAGTTAATTTTACTTATTATTAATTCTAAAAAACTAATTGATTATTTAGAAAAAGAAAATTTAAAATTAAAAGAAAAATTAAAATCTTCTAGTATTACTTTATATAAAAAAAAACAAGATATACGTCAAGAAAATAAAAAGAAAATAACGTCAAACAAACAAAACAAAAATAATAAAGAAGAAATTGAAAATTTAAAATTACAATTAAATGAGGCTACTGAAAAATATTATGAATCTGTCGGAGTCATAATGGAATATGAAAGAAGAATGAAAAATTTTATTCAATCTGTATGTTCTAATCAAAAGGTAAAAGATATATTAATAAAAAATGGAATTCAAATTAATTAATTATAAAAAATTTTAACACAATTATAAATAATTGTATAAATAAACATATATTTTATACTTCAAAACAAAAATATTATTTTTTATTTTAAATAATTTCATTATTAATAATAAAATAATGATTATTCAAATTTTTAATTATAGATAATTTAAAGAATATAACATTTAACATATTTAAAGTTAATTTTATTAATTATTAATAAAAAATTTAGTCGAAAATTTTAAATTCAGATATTATACTTTAAATAATTCAAATTACAACAACTATTACAAATAATATTAATAAAATTATAAATTTTAATAAAATAATATAAAAAAATAAAAGTTCCCAAAAATTAGTTATAATATTAAATTTAATTTAAATAATGATTTCTTTATATATTTCATATTCAAAAAATGAATAAAATATTATATAGAAATAATAACAGTTTTAAAAATTAAAAAAAATAAAATATAAATTTTTAAATAAAAGAAAAGATGTTAAATAAAATAAATTATTTAGATTCC
>JAEEGK010009326.1_pt1 | contig 22939 bp, 32 predicted proteins | sample 8958771 | NCBI WGS metagenome assembly JAEEGK01 (sample SAMN16246547, study PRJNA631951) | gut metagenome | biome: gut microbiome; feature: rumen; material: SC-attached | host: Bos | place: Iran: Karaj | collected 2018-10 | reverse complement strand
CTTCAGCAGATCATCAGGGGCTGTCGTTGGATTAATGCCTATCCAGTGTTTGGGTGATTCGTTGTACGGGTTCCCGATACACTCATACTGTGCCTTAAGATCTTCAATGCGTTCTGGCTGACATTTCAGCGAGATAACGGAGAAATCATTGCAATCGAAGAATGAGAACATGTGGCCCATGACATAGAACACCAATACGCCTTCGCCACTCTTAAACTTCTGGAAAGGCAGTTTCTCTTCAATGTCTTCGCCTAATGATAGGCAGTAGTTGCGATAGTCTTCTATGTTCAAGGTCTTACCTTTATCATATTTTATTTGATGTAGATATTTCTATAACATGTTTTCTAGTCGTTCGACTGCTTGTGTAATATCTTCTCCAAACCGCTTGTGGTTTCTGAGGAAATCAATCCTGCCGTCGGATATGGTCTCATAGAGTTCCTGGTTCATATCGTCCACGTAGCTGTCAATGGCCAACTCGATGTCATCCTTCTGCCAGTCGAGGGTAGAATGGATATAGACGTTCCGCTTCTGATGTAGGAAACTATATGCGGTCTCTATGCTGTCCTTGGTAATCATTGGTCGTAGCCGATGGGCCTGAACTGTTTCTGTTGCTCACTCCAGACAAAGCCTCTCTTGTAGAGGTAGTCCTTTATCTGCTTTGGATCTCTGCTGAAGGCATAGCACAGTGCTTCAAGCGTGTCAAACTCCTCGTCACGAAGGAGCATGTTCACACTCGAAACCAATATGGCTGGATCTTTGGGCAGATAATCCATATTTACTTGCGGAACGATGGAACAACTTACACTGGTTTCTCTTCGTGATAATACGCATATGTTAATCCGTACTTCTCATGGAGCTGTCGGAGGGTACCGTCAACCTTCATTGTAGCAATGACGGCGTTGACAAGTGTGAGGAGATCCTCCTGTCCCTTCTGCATGAGGATACCAATCTCTCCGTGAGTAAAAGGGGCGTTCAATAGTGGAGCGGCAAGTCGGGTGTCAGTCTTCACATAATAGGGAGCCTCTGTTATCTCCGTTATCATCACGTCGGCTGCACCTTCAGCAACAAGTGTAGGTATTTCCTCGTTCTTCTGGTGAACGACTATGTTAGCGTGAGTCAGGTTCTCATTAGCAAACTTCTCATTCAATCCCCCAGGATTCACCATAACTGTCACTTCGGGCTTGTCAATGTCGGTCAGCGACTTGTAGCGGTCTGCCTCCGAAGCCCTGCAAAGGATGGTCTTGCCGTTAGCCAGATAGCCGTCACTCATCAGCATCGTTTCCTTTCGGGTGTCGGTAATCGTGATGCCACCAATGGCGAGGTCAAAAGTCTGTGGTTCTGCCTGAACATCGGCAGTCAGCGTAGGCCATGAGGTCTTTTTGAACTCTATGCTAACACCTAGCCTTTTCGCGATCTCGTTTGCAACCTCAATTCCAAAGCCCCAGTAAGTCCCATCGGGTTCGCAGAAGGATAGCGGCCTGTAGTCACCCGTAGTACCAAAGAGGATTGTACCACGTTCAAGGATTTCCGCAACTTTCCCTTCAACGGGAATGTCTGTATAGGTAGAAAGGATGGAAATGGAGTATTGGCCGTTCTCCTTTCCGAACTGGATAGCACCTTGCAGGTCATTCTTCGGGAAAAGCTTTGTACTGTCGAAATAGTAAAGGCCATCCTCGCGGTTAAGCCAACCGCCTACATATCCTTCATGCTGCAAGGCATGGCTCACAACCTTGTCAAGCTGGTCACGCGAATGGCTGTTCTGAGTAGCTGCATAACTGACGGCTATCCCTTCAGTCGGCTCCGTCATCGTGCGGATGTCAAGCGTGAATCCGCCGGGGTGGGCCTGACTGAAAGTCCAAACTTTATCAGCAATATCTGTGATGCTGCTTTGCTCAGTTGCATTGTCCTCATTTGAAGAGCATGAGGCAAAACTGGCCGTTCCGCAAATGGTCAGAACTGCTATCAGAAACCAGGTCTTTAATCTTTCCAATCTTATCATCGTTTCTATTCCGTATTTAAAATCCGCTGCAAAATTACTCAATTTTCATCAGAAAAAAGTAGTGAGGACTATCTTTTAAATGGTGAGCACCAGTTTTCTTGCCAAAATAACAATTCTTCACTTCTGAATTGAATGTTTTTCCCTATTTTTGTGTAATTTTGTCAGCAAAATCAAGATAGAAAGATGAAAGATTTGATTAAGAGAGAGCAAAACGAGCCTGCTCGTTCTGCCGAACGTGAAAATCTTGGCACGCAGTGCAAAGTAAAGATTCAAACAATGCTTGGTGACATCGTGGTTCGCCTATATGACGAGACTCCCATCCATCGTGACAACTTCCTCAAACTGGCAAAGGAGGGCTACTATGATGGTACGCTCTTCCATAGGGTCATTAAGGACTTTATGATACAGGGTGGAGATCCGGATTCAAAGGGCGCACCTGCTGGAAAGATGCTTGGCGTGGGAGATCCTGGCTATACCCTTGAAGCTGAGATCAAGGACGGACTTTTCCATAAACGTGGTGCATTGGCCGCTGCAAGGCTAGGTGACGAGGTGAATCCAGAGCGTCGTAGTAGCGGGTCTCAGTTCTATATTGTCTGGGGAGATGTCTACAACGAAGGACAGCTTCGCCAGTTCTCCAAGCAACTGAGGATGCAGAAAGTGCAGGATGCCTTTAATGCACTTGCTGCCGAGCATCGTGCGGAAATCATGCAGATGCGCCGTGACAGGAATCGTGCCGGGCTACAGGAATTGCAAGACAAACTGGCTGCGGAAGCTGAGAACAAGGTAGGAAAGTCTGGCTTGACCGATGATCAGTTGAAGATTTATTCTACTGTTGGTGGCACTCCCCATCTCGATGGCCAATATACTGTATTCGGAGAGGTTGAGGAAGGCCTTGATGTGGTTGAAATGATACAAAGCACTGCTACTGGACGCGCTGATAGGCCTGTAGATGACATTGAAATGAGAATGGTTGTCATTGAATGATAGTATGATAGAAGTAGGTTCACGCCTCGCAGCTTTCAATCTGCAAAGATACGAAAAAGAAATAATCCAAACAAATATAACCTATGCCTTCCATTCCGGACATTCGCAAATCCGCTACCGAGGTGTTTGATAGAATTGATGCTGCAAGTGATGCTAACGTCGAACCTCAATTGAAAGTGTAGAGGTTGCTGTCAAATTCCCTTTGCTTTTCCAGTTCCTCTAGCATCAGTCGCGCAGTTCCGCGCAGTGTTGCAGTGTTGCAGTTGTTTTCCCAATAGCAGTAAATATCAAAGAATAATTTTATATTTATATATATATAAATATATATATAAATATAAGTATAAATAGGGGTAAAATACGGCTTTATTATGGACTGCAACGCTGCAACGCGCAACGTGCCGCCTTGGTTCTGTGGGGGAGGGGTGTCGGGAATACCTGCTGCCGTTCGTCGGGATGCCTGCTGTCGTTTGTCGGGATGCCTGGAACGAGGCGTGCTGATGCCTTGCACTATATAAGAGTAGGCGTTGGAACGAAGCAAAGGAGGCATCGGAACAAGGTGTGGAAGGCACTTTAATAAATTGAAAATTGAAAAATCTTGCGTCCCGTTCTTAAGACTCGCTGACGCTCGAATAAGCGGCAAAGCTCTCAGCGCAGAAAATCCGTTACTCTATGCGCAGAAAATCTGTGAGATCTGTGAAATCATCAAGCCCAGCATACCATGCGAAAAGTCCCCTAAAAACCGTGCGATAAGTCCGAAAAAATACCGTGCGATAAGCCCAGTATGCCGTGCGATGAGTTCAGAAGATGGATGCAACCAATGAATACAGGTAACTTCCGAAACTGACGAGTGCCCATATCATGAGCGCTATGAGCAGCAGCAGGATGATGAGGACGGCAACCGACTGCCAGGCCCGCTGGTTCACTTGCCTGATGACGGCTTCGTCGCCGTCAACGAAACCCTGTATCATCTGCATGTTCTGGATGTTGGCACGGTGGAAGATGTCGATGATGTCGCCGACAAAGAAGGGTATCATGCCCAGCAGTATATCGCGCAGGGCATTGTTGATGACAGCCAGTGTCAAGGGAATACTCTTGATAACCCTCGATGAGAAATAGACGAACGGCACGACGCAGATCAAGGCTATAGCATCACCCCAGCCAGGGATGATGCCAATGAGCGCATCCAGGTAGTAACGGTCCATGTAGCGCGACAGCCCCTGCATCGTCTGATAGGCCTTGTTGTCCATCAGCCGCTTGCGCCGTTGAAGTCGTTTTTCGTCCTTCATGTCTGATTATGAAAGTTCTTGCGTCCCTTCGGTAGCAAGCGGCTAGCCGATTACTTTTCCAAAAGGTGAAAGAGCCAGTTTTGCCAGTCGGAAGTGCATCTTTCCGAACGGGATGCCAATGATGGTGATGCAGAATATGAGGCCGTAGAAGATGTGGGTGAACCATATCCAGATGCCGCCAACGAAGAACCACAGCACATTCATGAAGATGCTCAGACAGCCTGGCTGTGACTCCCGCCACTTCACTTTCGTGCCGAACGGCCAGATGGCCAACATACCCAGTTTCAGGCTCTGCAAGCCGAAGGGGATGCCGATGATGGTGATCATCAGTATCAGACCTGCGATGAAATACTCCAAGGCTATGTGCAAGCCTCCGAATACGACCCAGATGATGTTTCCTAACGTCTTCATGGATCTGATTTAGATGACAACTGCCGTTCCGCTGGTGGCTACCATGAGCATTGAGCCATTGGCTCCGACAGTCTCATAGTCGATGTCGATGCCTACGATGGCGTTGGCTCCAAGAGCCTGAGCACGCTGCATCATCTCCTGCATGGAGGTGTCCTTGGCTTCGGAAAGCACCTTCTCGTAAGCGCCTGCACGGCCTCCTACGATGTCGCGGATGCCGGCAAAGAGGTCCTTAAACATGTTGGCACCAATAATGGTTTCACCTGTCACAATACCCTTGTATTCGCGGATGGTGTGACCTTCAATCTGTGGGGTTGTTGAGAGTATCATAATCGTTATCTTTTAAAAGTTTCTATCTGTTAGACGTATATTGAGAGGAAAAAGTTGCATCATTCGTCAGAGTTTGCCAGTCTGGTATTCAAACCAGTCAATATCGACAAAGCCATTCGTGTCATTGTCGCACTGCGTAAAGAGTCCAAGCATCACTCCTGTGAAGCCGCCAATGGTTTCAGTGCTGAGGAAACGATATTCCATTTTTGCCAGTTGCGTGAAGTTGATGCCGTCAGATGACATCTGCATATAGTAGAAATCCTTATCCGACGTGATGCGCAGATACACCATGTTTCCGTTCAATTCGGCTGCCTTTTCGCTATGACAAGTCTGACCTAAGCGTACATTTGACTTGATATGAATGATGCCATTCCGTTTCTCAGCCACCACATCATAGTGGTTCAACGGAGCAGCATAGGCTGTGATGCCAGCCTGCATGCCTTCGGTCAGATGAGAGAGGTCCAGCAAGGCTGTGGCCGTGAAGTTCAGTTCTGTCTGGCGCCGGGCTATGAATGTGGGATTAGACTTCATGCTGAGGTCAGTTGTTGTGGGGTGGAGGCGGAGCCAGCCTTTACGCTCCGTCAGTGAATAGTTAGTGTAGTCAGGATTACATACACTCATCCAACCCATTGGCAATCCCAACGAGTGATAACTGTCTTTGGGTGCTTCGCGCGTTACGTAATTGAATTCTTCGCGTATAGGGTCTTTTGCCATTGGCACCAGCGGCAACGTCTCACATTTCATGTCAGTCTGGAGTGTACCGTCTCCGTTCACCACAGGCCAGCCGCCTTGTTCCCATCTGACAGGTGCCAGCATCGTCTCACGTCCCATCACATGCTGCAGATAGCCGCTTGTCCTGTACCCCAGGCAGATCAACCACCATGACGAGTCGGGTGCTTGTACCAAGTCGGCGTGTCCAAGCCCCTGTATCGGGCTGTTCTGCATCTTCATGCTGAAGTGTGTCAGAATGGGATTGGCGGGATTCGGTTCGTATGGCCCGAACAGCGATTTACTTCGCAAGATGTTGACATGGTGGCCATGCTCCGTGCCTCCCTCGGCAAGCATCATGTAGTAGTAGCCGTCTTTCTTATTTATGTGCGGGCCTTCAGGATAGCGTCCGCCGAGCCCCGTTCCCAAGTGATGGACATCGCCTATACGCTTACCTGTATTAACGTCTATTTCGCAGATATTGATTTCACCAGGCTTGATTCCCGGGCGTGTCTCATCTGCTGCCGCTTTCCATAAGAAATAGCATTTTCCTTCGTCCCAGAAGAGCGTAGGGTCGCAACTGCCGATGGCAAATTCTATGTATACGGGGTCGGACCATTCTTTAGACGGGTCATCTGTCCACACATAGAAATGCCGTCGCGATGGAAAGACCGTTGTCACCATATAGAATCGCCCGTTGTTGTATCGAATGGTAGGTGCATAGATGCCGCTGTTGCCATCGGTGCCTTTTAAGTCTACCTGCGTCGGTCTGGTCAGGCAGTTGCCTATTTGTTCCCAGTTCACCAGATCTTTACTGTGGAATACAGGTACGCCGGGGAAGTACTGGAACGTGCTGTTGACGAGATAGAAGTCATCACCTGCACGGCACACGCTTGGATCGGCGTGGAAGCCAGGAAGTACGGGGTTCATGAATCCCTGCCCACAAATGCTGAGCGACTGTAACAGCAAAGCTGTGAGTAATAATTGTTTCATTGAAAGTTTCATATTTTTCTATTATTTTCGATAGCCGAAGCCAGTCTACCCATACTTCGCGCTCCATGCACCTGTTGTTTTGCTGTTCCGCCTTTGGCATAGGTATTTTATTCTCGGTTCAGATATTTCCAGAGTTGAATGGAATCGTCGTGATGCCGTAGTTTCTCGACGATCGAGACGAGTTTCTTCTGAACGGCTTTCTGGGTGGTTCCCATCTGTTGGGCAAGACTCTTTACGGAGCGTTGCTTGCAGCCCATGCCAAGCGTCTGTCGAAGCAGCAGGTTTTCATCCTCAGTGAGTGCATGACTCAGAAGGCTGTCAATCTTTTCCGACAGTTCAAACCTCGGCGCACCTTCAAGAGTGAACGGGTCATGGGTATCGACAATCGCATCCAGACTGCCGTAATTCTCCCATCTGTCCTGCATCTGCACCAGCAGGTTCTCTTCGTCATGTAACTCAGTTACGTCCATTCTTTTTGCTCTTTTGCATAAATTCATTTAAATTATGGTGGCAAAATTACCAATAATCAGCGTAAAATCGCTATCTTTGTGCCAAGTTTTGAGAATAATTAGGATTTAGAGATGGGTAACATCAAGATAATCAAAGGTATATTTGACACCAAACTGGAGCTGGAACATGCGGGTATCAAGGCAGGATTTCCCAGTCCGGCTGACGATTATAGGCATGAGACATTAGATTTCAACCGTGACTATATCCGTCACCCAGAAGCCTCGTTCTATGGCGATGTGGAGGGTGACTCGATGAAGGATGCAGGGTTGTTGGATGGTGACCGTGTGATTATCGACAGGGCGGTGGAACCACATGACGGTTCCATCGTCGTGGCATGGTGGGATGGTGGCTTCACAATGAAGTTCCTCGATCTGACACATCGGAAGGACGGCTACATCGAACTGCGCCCTGCCAACCCTGATTACCCTGTGTTCAAGGTCAATGACCCTGAGAACTTCCAGATTTGGGGCACGGTGATTCACCTGATTCGTACTTTTGAAAAGATATAGCACTTATGAAGGTATTATTGATAAACGGAAGCCCGAAAGAGCATGGAAATACTTTCCAGGCACTCAGCGAGGTGGCAAATACGCTGAACGCCGAGGGCATTGAGACTGAGATTGTCAGTATCGGTAAACAGGCCGTTCAAGGCTGCATCGCCTGCGGGTGGTGTGGAAGAACGGGCAAATGCACATACAACGATGACTTGTACTACAAAATATGGCGGGCTGTAAAGGACGGCATTGATGGGCTTGTAGTTGGCTCACCTGTGTATTATGGCGGGCCAAACGGTTCACTCTGCGCCTTGCTCGACCGGGTGTTCTATTCCTTGGGACAGCAACTACAGTACAAACTTGCTGCCAGTGTAGTGGTATGCCGTCGTGGTGGCGCATCGGCGGCTTTTGACCGTCTGAACAAGTACTTCACTATCATGAACATGCCAGTGGTCAGTTCACAGTACTGGAACATGGTCTATGGCCAGACTCCTGGGCAGGTAAAGCAGGACGAGGAAGGCATGCAGACGATGCGGACACTGGGACGCAACATGGCTTGGATGATCAAGAAACTGAACGTTGCCGAAGACGGACATCCTCAGAAAGAACAGCCGGTTTGGACTAATTTCATCAGATAAGAGCAGATGTACGGTATAGCTGACTTGGACAATTGCTACTGCTCCTGCGAGAAGGTTTTCCGTCCTGATTTGGAGGGAAAGCCAATCGTAGTTTTGTCGAACAACGACGGCTGCGTAGTAGCTCGTTCCAATGAGGCTAAGAAGATGGGCATCAAGGAGGGTACGCCATACTTTCAGTTGGCTCAGTTGTTTCCTGGGCAGAAGATTGCCGTATTCTCTTCTAACTACGAACTCTATGGAGAACTGACAGGTCGTGTAGTGAGCATCATCCGCCAAGAGACTCCTGCCTATTTCCGCTACTTGATGTCGCAAAGTGGCGATGGAAGTTCTTTTTCTGTTGCATATTCCTTGTTTATTCTTGAGTTGTTAAATACCTTCTATTCTATGCTATTATAGTTCCACATCTGAAAGACTGTAATTGCTCGCCCATCACGTCTTTCATTACCTCAAACACATTGTCACCTGTACAATGGCTGGTGTAGAACTGTGTTTCAGGATACTTTGCTTTCAGCCTTTGAGCCAAGGCTTTTATTTCACCAGCCGTCTCTTGGCCGTCGAGTAAGTGGAAACCACCTATAACAGAATGAACTGGCCAAGGACATGCCGCCAGAATATTCTCCAGTCCGCTATGAGCACAGCCCGTGAATAGCAGACCATCGACATACAAGGCCTGTTCGTGGCGGAAGTCATCGTGGATATAATCGCCATTAGCATTCTGAACATAGAGATTCTGATTTCCCTTGGGCATGGGATGAGTCTGTGGGATATGGGCAATTACATGAAGGCCTTCCAAAATCTCGCAGGTCTGGTCTGTCAAGACGAGTCTGTCTTCGTCTATCTCTGGCCACTCAGTGGTAATGCTATGCAGATTGCCTCGTTTAGAAAAGAACTTTCCGCTCATCGCATCTGGCGAGACGATAACCTGAGCCTTCTGATTATGTTGCAAGAAGTACCGTAAGCCGCCAGCATGATCGCTGTGTCCGTGAGAAATGAAGACATAGTCCACATCGCTGAGATCTATGCCCAACTGCTCTGCGTTTCTGATAAACACATCGCTTGCCCCAGTATCAAGCAGGATCTTGTGCCGCTCTGTTTGACTACGTCGAGTTCCTCCTCGCTCGGCAATGTTGATGCAAGCATCACATTGCTCTCGCTCGTTCGTCGTTTGCAACAAGATTGACAGGCCATGCTCTGTAGAGAGACGGCTGTCATCGCTTCGATTATCTGATAATACAGTCCACTTGAGCCATGGGTTTATTATCTTCTTCATTGGATTTCTTCTAAAGTTCCTGTCTCTGAATCAATGATAAACCCACGAACCACGATGTCATTGGGAACAAGTGGATGGGTCTTGATGGTCTCAACGGTCTTACGGACGGAGGTCGGTGTGTCCTTGAATCCCTCCAGCCACTGGTCGAGGTCTATGCCACACTTGCGGATGGTGTCAAGCGTTTCATCCGTCACGCCACGGGCAATCATCTCATGATGGAAATGGTCGTAACCCATGTGGCAGGCTCCGCAGTGCGAGTGAGCCACAACCATGATTTCCTCTACACCTAATTCATAAATAGCTACGATAAGGCTACGCATGGCAGAATCGAAAGCAGAAATCACCAAACCTCCAGCGTTCTTGACAATCTTGGCATCACCGTTCTTCAGACCGAGGGCAGCAGGGAGCAGTTCGGTAAGTCGGGTGTCCATACACGACAGTACCGCCAATTTCTTGTCTGGGTACTTGTCGGTGAGGTACTTCTCGTAGCCTTTTTGTGCTACGAAGTTCTTATTGAAGTCGATAATTTGGTCTATCATACTCATAATACCTAAAATCATTTAAAATCAAAGGCCAAAGTTACTAATAATTAGGGAATTATTGCTATATTTGCAACGATATTTAGGATAGTTTATAAACAAACCCAACAAAAGACTATGATTATGAAACGAAAGAAGTTATTTATCGCCGCTATGCTGCTTGCGATTCCAGCAATGGTTCTTTGCATCTCCGATGACGACATGCAGGCCATCAGTGCGCTGAACCAGAACCTGCGGTCGAACGCGCTCAACGACCCAGAGACCTTTCCGTGGTAACACTTATCTAAACAATATGGCAATGAAACGGATTATTATTTCTTTAATGACAGTTATGGCATCATTACAGTTACATGCGCAGGATCAGAATTTTTGGGTATTCCTCTGCTTCGGACAGTCGAACATGGCCGGACAGGCTCCTATCGAAGAGCAGGACTTGAACGTGAGTGAACGCTATCTCAGTATGGCTACTACCGATGGCCATGACCGCAAGTTAGGCACATGGCGCAAGGCGGTGCCGCCACTTTGCCGCGCCGATGCCCATCTTGGTCCTGCCGACTGGTTCGGACGCACACTTATCGATGTGGTGCCCGAGAATGTGCGAATAGGCATCGTGTCAGTAGCCGTAGAGGGCTGTCCCATCACCTTCTTCGACAAGGATCAGAATGCGACGCTCATCGCCAAGGAGGAGCGCGACTGGATGAACGGCATCCTCGATCAGTACGGGCGTGACCCTTACGAGCGTTTGCTGGCAATGGCGAAGATTGCCGCCAAGGACGGTGTCATCAAGGGCATCCTGTTGCATCAGGGCGAGACGGATGCCTACAACGACCTTTGGCGAAAGACACTGAGGAAAATCTATCGCGACCTGCAGCAAGAATTGCGCTTCGACTCAACGGCAGTGCCCCTGCTCGTCGGCGAGGTTGTTCGTGGGGAGTATGGTGGTATCTGCGGCCATGCCAATCCCACTATCAATGACATCGCCAATCATTATCCGAATACATACGTCGTTTCATCCGAGGGCTGTCTGCCCAGCGACGACAATCTCCATTTCAGCGGCGAGGGTTATCGTATGCTTGGCCGTCACTATGCCCTGCGCTATCTGGAGGCCACGAATCCGCAGTTGGCAGAGGTCTGCCGTCAGAAATTGGCGGCAGCCGGATTGGATCAAGGAGGGACTGTCTCGTCTAAACTGACTGTTGAGGCCAAACGATCAGGCACGACACTCTGCATCCTGGCCTCGGAACCGATAGTGAAGGTGGATGTTGTCAGCTTTTCGGGTCAGACTGTCAAGACCTTTACCCTCAATGGAAAGAAGGATTTCAATCTATCGCTGAAAGACCTGCCCAAGGAAAAACTGGTGTTCGTATTTCAGAGTCCCAGCGGAAAGGCTACTACGGATATTGACATTTAAGCAATCATAAAACTATCAGATATGAACACAAAGACACTATTGATTCTACTTCTATGTGGTGTATGCTTTGCCTGTAATGCGCCGCAGCAGGACGGAAAGAAAACAGACATAACAAATGAGAACAAGAATATGACAAACGGAGAATTAAGAGAGAAACTGGCTTTGGCACTGGAGGATATGAAGGCCAAGGCCATTGAGATGGGTATTGAGGGTGTAGCAACAGCCTCGGTTCTTAACAATGGCGATACGGTTGACTGGATTGGCGAAATGAAGGTTGTGGGCTCGTACTGCAACTGGAAAGACGGCTATAATTTGGTGGCCGTGGCATGGTCGAAGTGCGGCGAGGTGATTGCCACCCATGCCGACAGTGGTGATCCGAACCACCAGACGATTACGGGCGAACTGGGATATGCCGGTGGTGCCTACGATGAGTATGAGGGCTGCAAGATGGCTTTTGCCTTCAGCGGAGCAACGTCTGAAGAGGATTTGGTCGTGGCGAAGTATGGCATCGAGAGGATGAAGGGCTACATAACTGGCCGTCAGGAGGCTGATACGACCAGCACGTTCAAGCCCTTGGCAACGCCGCTGAAGAAAGAGCAGTTCATACAGGTGACCATTGTGGTCAATGACATTCGCCGCGCCGCCAAGGCATGGGCCGCACTGCTGAACGTACCGGAGCCGGAGATCTGGACGAACCATCTGGAGAGCAACGGCGAATATCCCTATACTTACCGCGGCCAGGCCGATAAGCCTTGTGACCTGCAGATGTGCGTCATCGAGATGGGCAACTGGGTACTGGAACTGCATCAGGTCGACAACAATCCCAGCACCTTCCGGGAGTTCGTCAACAAGCATGGTCAGGGTGTCCATCACCTTGGCTTCGAGGTGGGCGATGCCCGGGACGAGGTCATCCGAGAACTCCAGAAGATGGGCATCGACACTGGTCGCACCATCGGCATCTATCCCGGCAGCAGTTGGACGATTGTGGACAGCGAGGACGTGCTGGGTGTGAACCTGAACATTAAACCAAAGCGATAGATATGCGAGTCATCATTCTTAATGGCAGCCCGAAGGCTCACGGCAATACGGCGACGGCGCCCGTCTATTTCGCCTCGCCTAACGGCACGCTGCTGTCGCTGCTCGACCGTCTGTTCTATTCCAACCTGCATACCGACTGGTCGATGAAGGTAGGTGCTTCGGTGAGTATCGCCCGCCGTGGTGGAGCCACGGCGACGATGGACGTGCTGAACAAGTATTATCTGAAGACAAACATGCCCGTCGTGCCCTCGCAGTACTGGAGCATCGCCCACGGTACTGCTCCCGGTGAGGTGACGCAGGACGAGGAGGGCATGCAGACCATGCGACAGTTGGGCCTGAATATGGCGTTCCTTATCAAGAGCATCCGTCTCGGCCTCCAGCAGTTCGGATCGCCGAAGATTCAGGAAGAGTTAACAGAAACACATTATATCAGATAAAACCAACATGAAAATGAGAAAGACTTTTTTCGCCGTTCTCGTGCTGCTCTTTGCTGGCACTGCACGGGCGCAGTACAATCAAGTGAACGACATCCCGTATCGCGAGGCGGCAGAGGGCTATGCCCAAGAGCGCTGCAAGCTCGATGTGTATTATCCGACAAATGCCCAGGACGCGCCTGTGGTGGTGTGGTTCCACGGCGGCGGCATCGAGGGCGGCGAGAAGCACATCGACCCGCAGTTGAAGAACAGCGGTCTCGTGGTCGTGGCGGCCAACTACCGTCTGCTGCCCAAGGCTCCTATCGACGATATTCTCGACGACGCTGCGGCAGCCGTGGCCTGGACTTACAAAAACATCGCGAAGTACAATGGCAGCCGTCGCAAGATATTCGTGGCCGGACACTCCGCCGGCGGCTATCTGCTCGACATCATCGGACTCGACAAGCGCTGGCTCGCGAAGTACGGCGTCGATGCCGACTCACTGGCGGCCCTCGTGCCGTTCAGCGGCCAGTGCGTCACACATTATAATATACGTAAGCAGCAGAGAATCCCGCCCCTGCAGGCCACCATCGACCAATACGCCCCGCTCACCTACGTCCGAGCCGACGCCCCGCCCATCGTCATCATCTCCGGCGACCGTGAACTGGAACTCTACGGGCGCTACGAGGAGCAGGCCTATTTCTGGCGCATGCTGAAACTCGTGGGCCACAAGGACGTGACGCTCTACGAGATGCAGGGCTACGACCACGGAGCCATGCCGCAGCCTGCTTACAAGATTCTGAAGGACCATATCCGCATGATTACTGACAGGATGACCTCCGCCTTGCCTGCGCCGACTGTCAAGACCGAAAGACAAGCAGAGTACCGCTTCGCCTGGCAGAAAGAATATGTTAGACGCGACGCTCGCATCGATGATGGTGTCCTCCATTTAGGAACGAGCAGCGGCTATTACGACCTCACAGCAGAGACTGGCGCACTCGTCAGCCAGCTTCACGACTTCACGGTGTCCGTCCGTTACAAGGTCAGTTCCGAGAACGAACTCGACGGCTACGGCCACTTCCTCTTTGCCTTCTCCGCATTAGCCGAGAACAGTGCCCACGAAGGCCCCTATATGGCCATGCGTCTGAACGAGCAACGCTTCGAGACCTCCACCGGTGGCTATGAACATGAGGAAATCATCATGACTGGCGACAAGCCCCGTCGCGATGTCTGGCATCATGCCATCTATCGCCAGCAGAACCACAACGGCGAACTCTTCATCGATGGCAAGTTCATCGGACGCAACGACCGCATGCCCATCCTCGCTGAAATCTTCAAGGACACTCCTGCGAATTGCTGGATTGGCCGTGCCCCCTTCCGTGGTGACAAATACCTGACGCAGACCGACGTCGCCGACTTCCGCATCTACACCTACGCCATCAGCGACAAGGACATACGCCAATTGATGAAGCAAGCAAAATGGCAATAGATATGGAGTTTTTTAAGGATAAAGTAGCCGTCGTGACGGGAGGCGCTCAGGGCATCGGACGTTGTATTTCCGAAGAATTCAGAAGGCAGGTGCCCACGTCTTCGTCATCGACAAGCAGGCTGGAAATCACTTTGTTGGCGACATGTCTGACAAGCAGGTGCTGGAGCGGTTTGCCCAGGAGGTCATAGCGAAACACGGTCATGTGGACTATCTCATCAACAATGCCCTGCCACTGCTTGTTGAACTCGGGGCCTCCGAGCAGGATGGGCAGCCACTGCCTGAACTTCGGGCTCCACGAAATCACCACCGCATAGCGGCCTTCGGGGATGGCTGAACGGCCCTTCACCTTATACGCCCCATGCGCATAGTCGCGCCAGGTAGGCTCGAGGGTGTCGCAGAAGTAAAGAAGACCTTCCCCCGACCCCTCCCTGGCAGGGAGGGGAGTAGATACTTCTGCGGCTGTTGTCTGCCCTTGAGAGTAATTGCTCCCCTCCCTGCTAGGGAGGGGTCGGGGAGGGGCCTCATACAGCCTACCAATTGTGTAGGTCTTGCGTTTTGCGATACGTTCTAATATCAATTCCATAATCTTGAATGTGCTTAAATTTGCGATTAAATGAGTGCCATCAAGTTTGCTTGAATGGCCGAATGTGAGCAAGTTCAAGGTCGAACGACCTTGTTTTCACCCGTCCAGATAGCCGCCAAGGCTGATCGCGACAGTCCGCCACCTTCACGGAAATGCCTCCCGCTATATAGCGCAAGGCATTGCCGTGAACCATGCGAAGCATCGGAGTGAGGTATGGAAGTAATCTCTTCCCCTCCTGACTCAGGAGGGGAAGAGATTACTCAATTCGCGGAGTTTGTGCTGAAAATCGGCTGAAATCGAGGGCGGAAATTTGGAATTGCAGGAATAATGTTCTAACTTTGCAGTGTTGAAAGTGAAGGCTAACCTGTCTGCCGGGCTCATAATAACTAAATACACTTAAAATTGAGGGAAAATTTGCAAATAATCCAAGAAAAATTGCTATATTTGTGCCGAGATTTAACGAAAGTAGATATTTTATCATCAAAACCCAACAAAGTGAATATGAAACATTTGAACACAAAGACGATCTTAATGCTGCTTCTGTGCGGTGTGTGCCTTTCCTGCAACGCACCCAAGCGATAGATGTGTGAGTCATTATCCCTCATGGCATGGAGAACGTAGTCAACGGATGTTACAGGCTCTCGTGGCGGGAGCGCATCGGCTTCTGCTCGGGTGACCTGGCGCAGAACCTGATCTACCAGACTGTCAGCATCTGGCTGCTCTTTTATTATAATAATGTGTACGGACTCGACTCGGCCGTCGTGGCCGTGATGTTCCTCGTGGTCCGTATCATCGACGTCGTATGGGACCCGATGGTCGGGGCGATCGTAGACAAGTCGCATCCCCGCTGGGGCAAGTATCGCTCGTGGCTGATCCTGGGAGCGGTGCTGCTGTCGACCTTTGCCGCCCTCTGCTTCTGGAACGGGTTCAGCGGGTCGCTGCTCTACGCCTATGTGACCTACGTGGGGATGAGCATGAGTTTCACGTTCGTCAATGTGCCATACTCGGCCCTCGGCTCGTCGCTCACCCGCGATACCGACGAGATCACCATCCTGACCAGCGTGCGCATGGTGATGGCCAATCTGGCGGGACTGATCATCAAGACGCTGCCGCTGGTGATCGTCATCTTCGCGCCCAAGGTGCTGAATCCGCAGACGGGCGAGATGGAGGCGGTCTATAACACGCCCGAGGCAGGAGGGGCGTGGTTCGTCACCATGAGCATCTTCGCCCTGACGGGGCTGGTGCTGCTCCTCGTCACCTTCTTCGAGAGCAAGGAGCGTGTGGTGATGGACAAGAGCGAGAGCGCGCTGGTGAAGGTGAGCGACCTCTGGATGGAACTGGTGCGCAACCGTCCGCTCCGCGTGTTGTCGTTCTTCTTCGTCATCGCCTTCACCACGATGAGCATCAGCAATGCTGCCGACTCGTATTTCATGACCTTCAACATGCACGCCACGCCGCTGATGACGACGGTGTTCATGTGGCTCGGCACGATTCCGGCGTTTATCTTCATGCCGATGGTGCCTGCCATCAAGCGAAGGATTGGCAAGAGCGGCATGTTCCGATTGTTCCTCGGCATCGCCATTGTGGCCATGTTGCTGATGTATCTCATCATGACCGTCGAGAGCCTCAAATCCATCACCACGCTGATTTTCGTGGTGCAGTTCGTGAAGAGCACGGGCGTGGTGGTGGCGACGGGCTATATGTGGGCCCTCGTGCCTGAGGTGGTGACATTCAGCGAGTATGCCTCGGGTCACCGTGTGGCAGGTATCGTGAATGCGCTCATCTGTATCTTCATGAAGGCCGGCATGGCACTTGGCGGCGTCATCCCCGGACTGGTGCTGGCCTGGGTGGGCTTCAAGGCGGGAGAGCCGGTGCAGGCCCCGATGGCCGAGCAAGGCATCCTTTGGCTCGTCACTTTGATTCCAGCCGTCTTGTTCGTATTGGCCATTTTCGTGATTGGCCAATATGAACTCTCCGACGAGAAGATAGACGAACTCAACGCTGTAGTAACGAAAAGGTGAAAAAGTGAAAAGGTAAAGATATGCAACTGACATCAAATTCCGACAAGATTACGAGAGACTATTTTGACTCTCTGCTGATTGAGACCCGTTATCTGGACGCTGTCCTCCCTACGACGGAGATGACGCTGTTCGGAGAGACCTTCCGCACGCCCATCATGACAGCCGCCCTGTCGCATCTGCACAACACGGCCCAGAACGGCATGACCATCTATGCCCAGGCGGCCGCCAAGAGCGGAGCCGTACACTGGGTGGGCATGGGCAGCGACGAGGAACTGGAGGAGATTGTGGCCACGGGTGCCCGGACCATCAAGATCATCAAGCCCCATGCCGACAACCGCGAGGTGCTGCGCAAGATAGAGCATGCCGTCCGTGTGGGCTGCATGGCCGTGGGCATGGACATCGACCACGCCTTCAACTCCGAGGGCGGCTACGACCATATCTTCGGACTGCCGATGAAAGCCAAATCGACCGAGGAACTGGCTGAGTTCGTCGAGGCTGCCGGCGTGCCTTTTATCGTGAAGGGTGTGCTCAGTCCGCGTGATGCCGAGAAGTGTCTGAAGGCCGGCTGTGCAGGATTGGTGGTGTCTCACCATCACGGTATGATCCAGTATGCCGTGCCGCCCCTGATGGCATTGCCAGATATCCTGTCGGCCGTTAGTGGCAGCGTGCCGGTATTCGTGGACTGCGGCATCGAGAGCGGCATGGATGCCTACAAGTGTCTGGCCCTCGGAGCCAAGGCGGTATCGGTGGGTCGCCATCTGATGCCGCTGCTCAAGAACGGGGCCGATGCCGTGGCAGGTCGCATCAACGAGATGACGGCAGAACTGGCAGGCGTGATGGCCCGCACTGGTGTGAGCGCGCTGGACAAGATGGATGCAACGGTTATTCACAGGAGGGCATTCTGATGTATCTGGGCATTTCATCATCATTGCAGCACGGCTCCCCTGAGGAGTGGGCCGCGAAGCACAAGGCCCTCGGGCTGGAGTGCGTGAATTTCCCCGTCACCTGTGACGACGGCGAGGACACCTTCATGGCCTATAAGAAGGCTGCCGACGAGGCTGGACTCACTATCGCCGAAGTGGGCGTGTGGCGCAACACGCTGGCCGCCGATCCCGATGAGCGCAATCAATGGATAGACTATGCTGTCCGCCAGCTTGAAATGGCAGATACCATCGGAGCCGCCTGTTGTGTGAATGTGGTGGGCACGCCCTACGGTCCTCGCTGGGACGGTGGCTATCGCGATAACTTCAGTCGCAAGTTGTGGGGCGCAGCCGTCCGCATGGTCCGCCAGATCATCGATACCGCTCGTCCTCGGCATACTAAGTTCTGCATCGAGTCGATGCCCTGGATGATTCCCAGCAGCCCCGATGAGTATCTGCGTCTGATAGAGGATGTGGATCGTGCCGAGTTCGGCACCCATCTTGACGTAGTGAATATGATCACCTCGCCCCACAGGTATTTCTTCAACGACGAGTTCCTACATGAGTGTTTCGAGAAACTCCACGGTACTATCGTGAGCTGTCACCTGAAGGATATCCTGCTGAAACAGGAATACACCTTCCAGCTTCAGGAGTGTGCCTGCGGAGAGGGCACGCTGGATATCAGTCTCTATGCCCAATTGGCCACTGCCGAGAACCCCTGCATGCCAATGATCATCGAGCACCTGACTACCGACGAGGAATATGTGGCGAGTGTGCAGTACGTAAAGGACAGACTGTACAATCAGTAATTAAAATCAACAAACATTTATAGACATGAAAGCTAATATGATTATTGCAGCCATGCTGCTTAGCCTGATGCCGTATGCGGCTGGGGCTCAGGGAACGGAGATAAACAGTCGTGACCTTCGCGGCAAAGTGGTTTATCAGGATGACGAAGTGGTGTTCCGTCAACTTGACGAGCATACATGGATAGGCAACGGACACCGAGTTTATAATGAGTCGCTCTACCTTGTGGAGGGTAATGAACGCGCACTCCTAATAGACGCCGGAACGGTCATTCCTGGGCTGGACAAAATCGTAGCAAAGATCACTTCCAAGCCTGTCACGATGATGCTGACCCATGCCCACGGTGACCATGCGGGCGGCGTTGGGCCTTTCCCCGAGGTGTATCTGAATGCCGGCGACATGACTATCGTTCCGAATAACATGCGCAACTACAAGGGACAGATCAAGTATCTCTACGACGGCGAGGTCATCGACCTTGGTGGTCGTGAGATAGAGGTCATCTTTACGCCCGGGCACACTGCCGGCAGCACCACGTTCTTCGACAAGACCCGCCATTACGGCTTCAGTGGCGATGCTTTTGGCTCGACCAACCTGCTGGTGTTCATCAACCTATCTACCGAGATGTACACAGCCGAGCGGATTGAGCGATATATGAAGAAGAACGATATCCGTTTCCTCTTTCCCGGTCATTACAGTGGTGACAATTTGGAGACGCTCCAACGTGTCACTGATATCAAGGACATGTGCCGCGAGATACTTGACGGTACACGCCAGCCGACTGTCAGCAATGGCAACAACGGAGGCATGGATATGATGGTCGACGACAAAGGCGTCCGTATCAACTTCAGTAGCCGGTCTGGAATGAAATAATCCTCAAGCAAAAGGAGCAGCATGTACACAATCCGCCATAACGCCGTAACGCCGTCAACAAGGCACAATGTATTTAAGAAAAGTCTTTACAGAATAAAAACGCGGAAACAGGGCGCGGAGAGAGCCTTTGGGAAACGGGAAGTTTCGTTAGGGGAAAGTGGGAGTTTCGTTTGGGGAAAGTCCGGGTTTCCCCTAGGGAAAGTCCAGAGAGCTAAACGGGCTGTAAACCGGGGATTTTAGAAACAAGATGGCGGCTAAGAAATTGCTTTACATTTTGCTTGATTGTCACACAGAAATCACGGAAATCACGGAAATACTTTGCGCTGCAAAATGTCTTTTCCTAATTTTGGTTGACAGTTTTTTGCTTATTTCCTGATGTGGTTGACAGTCGTTTTACTGAACAAGTTGACAGTCTTCCTGACATCGTTGACAGCATTCCTGGTTTCGTTGACATTTTCCTGAAAGTGTTGACACTTGCTCAGGCGAAGCCCTAATCCATGAAAAACACTGCGGTGGTTTGCCAAGCGGCTGGAGGCGCAAAGCCTCCAAAGAGCGTCTGCCTCCATGCCGTCTGCAAAGTTAGGGATTATTCTGCAAACTCTCTTCATTTTTCTGATAAATCTTCGTTTTCCACATCCTTCTCTGCTCACCAGTCTGCTCATGGGCTACATTCGGAGTCTGCAGTCCGATGCTGTAGTGAGGGCGCTTGCCGTTATAGAAGTCGACAAATCGTCCTATATGTTCCTGAGCCTCCTCATATGTCTCAAAGCGCCTATTCTGGCGATACACGCTCTCTCCCTTGATGATACCGTTCACGCGCTCTGCAAGGGCATTGTCGGTGGGTTTGTAGTCCTCCGTCATCGAGATCTGTATGCCATACTTCTGCAGTTCCTCCACATACAGGTCGCAGCAGTATTGGATGCCACGGTCAGAGTGGTGGATGAGTCCAGAGAGATTACCTCCACCAGCCTGTTCTATGGCCATGCGGAGGGCTTTTAGCGTGAAAACGGCTGCAAGAGATTCTGCCAGACACCAGCCCACGATTTTCTTCGAATAGGCATCCGTTACGAGATGTAAATAGCAGCATCCGCCAGCGAGGTCGATGTAGGTGATATCGCTCTGCCACAGCTGATTGGCAGCTGTTGGCTTAAATCCCTTGATGAGGTTCTTCCATTTGTGAAAGCGGTGGTTCGAGTTCGTCGTGGAACGGCTCTTGCGAGGCTTCTGCATGAGCCCGTGGCGACGCAGCAGGTTCAGGAACGAATCGCGCCCAGGCATCCAGCCCGTATTGAACAGTACGCAGAGCATCAGCCAGAGCTTTACGCCTCCAATGCCGGGATCCTGTTCGCGGATCTCATGAACGGCGTCAAGGATGCGGATCTCACGGGCCAGTTTCTCCGCCTCGTCCGTCTTCTTCTGGTAAAAGGCCTGACGGCTGTGGCCAAGCAGCTCACAGGCAGCACTGATGGTCAGGCCATGCTGCCCGTTGAGTTCTTCTACTGCTTGGCCCCAGATTTTTTTCTGATCTCGATGCCGTTGCGCTCTGCCACGTCTATCAATGTGTTCAGCGCCAGGTTCTGCAACTCAAGTTCGCGGATGCGCGCTTCCAACAACAAGACCTCTGGGGACTTCTCTACATTCTTCTTACGTGCCATATCTTCTACAGGTTTAGAATCCGCCTGCAAAGATACAACTTTTTCCCGTTTTCTGTATCGACTCACCCACGTTCTTATCGTGGAAGCCTCCACTTTGTAGTAATCACTCAGCTCTTCATAGCTGTTGTCACCTGTCAGATAAGCAGAGATTATCTCCGCTTTCTTCTCCTTTGGAATTCTTGGATTTAAAATTCTCATACAATTAACACATTTATTAAGTTCTTAAATGTGTCAACCTATTTTAGTATAAGACATTTTTGCGTTGTTGCGTGCTTTTTTGCGTGCTTTTTTGGTGAAATAATTTGGAGGTACTCTGAAATTTTCGTACCTTTGCACTGTCGACGAAAAAATACGGAATTTGCGGCCTAACTGGGTAACAAAAATCACCTCACTAATAAGCACTTGTAACCAAAGGAAATGAAAAAGACGGGTCGATTCAGCAATATACGAAATTCTTGGACAAACCAAGCGGCCGCTCGGTGCACCACGTTTGTAAGAAGCAAAGACCCTCAAGCATAAAAAAACCTGAAGGTTAGCGAACCTCCAGGTTGTCGTGCTTTGCCATCCATGCACTGAATACTGTTCCTGCCAAAAGCAAAGCGCCCATCTCCATCAGTGTAATCATTGAAGTAATCATACTTTTAATCTCCTATTCGTTAAATGGTTAAACAATTCGTGTTTGTATCAGTGATTTCTCTTAATCACGCTGCAAAGGTACGGCGATTTTTGGAACAACGCAAACGTTTTAGTAATAATTGTGTTCGCACACAGCATATTTTTGATTCATATCAACAGAACGGGCAAAATCAACATTTTTTCGGTTTTTCGAGAAAAAACGTGCACGTTTCAGAGAAATTGCTTATATTTGCAACCGAATGGAACGAAGGGCACTGACATACATTATGGCAGCAGCACTGCTGATGGCAGGCAGTATGACGGCTCAGACACGACAGTCTGGAGAGCGACATGCCAGCGGCAAGCACCTGGCGAAGAAAGCCCCCATCATAGCCGAAGCCGACGGGTTTACGCTGAGGCGCGCCCACGACAGCCTATACTGGCTGAACGACTGGCGACTGCCCTACCCCGTTTACCAATTCCAGACGGGCGACGTGGACGGCGATGGCTCGACAGATGCGATGGTAGGTGTCGTCAAGGCGACACGTTTCTACCCTGAGAAAGGGCGCAGACTGTTTATCTTCAAGCTAGTAAACGGCAAGCCCCGCGCCCTCTGGCTGGGATCGAAACTGGGTGGTAAGCTTGTGGACTTCAGATTCATCGACGGCAAGCTGCGCGCCTTGGAGCAAGGCAGCGACGGGCGCTACGCAGTGAGCGACTACACTTGGAGCGGATTCGGCATGGCGCACGAGCGCTTCATCCAAAAAGAAACAGATAAGCAAACAGCAATTAAAACCTTTAGCCAATGAAAAAATTACTATTAATGACCGTGTGCGCTGTAGGCCTCATGACGGCTTGCACGCAGAAACAGGCTGTCGTCAATGTGCCCCAGTCGCAGATCGACCTGGAGAAACTGAGAGACAGCATCGACTACGACATGGACATCACCGGACTGCCG
>JAEEGK010009325.1_pt1 | contig 22941 bp, 31 predicted proteins | sample 8958771 | NCBI WGS metagenome assembly JAEEGK01 (sample SAMN16246547, study PRJNA631951) | gut metagenome | biome: gut microbiome; feature: rumen; material: SC-attached | host: Bos | place: Iran: Karaj | collected 2018-10 | reverse complement strand
TACAATAGTTCATAAAGATTTTGCATATCCAAGAGGTAGAGTAGTAGTAGAAAACCTAAAGAAGCTTATTCCTAGACAAATGTTTGTTGTACCAGTACAAGCAGCTATTGGTTCTAAAATAATCGCTAGAGCGGATATTAAAGCCCTTAGAAAGGATGTTTTAGCTAAATGTTATGGTGGAGATGTTTCACGTAAGAAAAAACTACTTGAAAAACAAAAAGAAGGTAAAAAACGTATGAAAACATTAGGTAGTGTTATGGTACCACAAGAAGCTTTCTTGGCTGTATTATCGAATGAGGAAATAAATGACGACTAGTGCTTATATACATATACCATTTTGTGATCATATTTGTACTTATTGTGATTTCTGTAAAAGATATAATTATCCTAATATAGTTGATAATTATTTAGAAGCTTTAACTAATGATATAAAAGACAATTATCATGGTGAGAAACTAAAGACAATCTATATAGGTGGTGGTACACCTAGTTCATTAAATATCAATGAATTAACTAAATTAATGAAAATAGTTAAGTTATTAAATTTTGATAAATCTTATGAATTTACTATTGAATGTAATCCAGAAAATATAACAGAAGAAAAACTAATTTTATTAAAAAAATATGGTGTTAATAGAATTAGTTTAGGAATAGAGAGTACTAATACTAAATATTTAGAGTATTTAGGTCGTAAACATGATTATAAATTGGTAAAAGAGAAAGTTAAATTAATTAAAAAATATTTTGATAATCTAAATGTTGATTTAATATATGCATTACCTAAAGAAAGTATTTCTGATTTAAAAGAAGATTTGTCTAATATTGTAAAACTAAATGTAAATCATGTGTCTACATATTCTTTAGAAATACATGATAATACTATCTTAGGTATTAGAAAAACTAAATCTATTAATGAAGAAATAGATAGTAAAATGTATAATGTAATATGTGATTATTTAAAAGAAAATGGTTTTAATCATTATGAAATAAGTAACTTTTGTAAAGATAATACTTATTCAAGACATAATATGGTTTATTGGAATAATAATGAATATTATGGTTTTGGTTTAGGTGCATCTGGTTATGTTAATAATATTCGTTTTGATAATACTAGAAGTATGATTAATTATATTAAAGAAAAACGTATTTTAAATAAAGAAAAACTTACTAAAAAAGATAAAATTAGTTATGAATTAATACTTGGTTTTAGATTAGTTAATGGTATTAATAAAGATGAATTTAAAAAGAAATATGGTGTTAATTTAATTGATCAATATAATATAAAAGAATTATTAAAATCTGGTTTATTAATTGATGATGGATTAAATATTAAAGTTAGTTATGATAAACTTTATATTGAAAATAGTATCTTAGAAAATTTTGTATAAAAAGAGTTATTACTCTTTTTTTTATTACTTAGATATTGTATAATTATATTAGATAATGGAGGATGTATGATTTATGTAATTATTGGGGTTGTGGTTTTACTTTTAATATTTGTTTTTGTTGAGTTTAATGGCTTTATTAAACTAAATAATAAGGTTAAAGAAGCTTTTGCAACAATGGACATTTATTTAAAGAAAAGATGGGATTTAATACCCAATTTAGTAGAAACTGTAAAAGGATATGCAAAACATGAAAAAGAAACTCTAGAAGAAGTAGTTAAAATGCGTAGTGGTGACTATGATATTATGAGTGATGAAGAGAAAATAAAAGCTAATACTAAGATAACTGGTGGTATTTCAAGAATTATGGCATTAGCAGAAAGTTATCCTAATTTAAAAGCTAATGAAAACTTCTCTAATTTAGCTAAAGAATTAACTAAAACAGAAGATGAAATAGCTCAGTCTAGAAAGTATTATAATGCTACAGTACGTGTATTTAATAATAAAGTAGATATGTTTCCAAGTAATATTTTTGCAAAGATTTTTGGTTATAAAGATAAATCAATGTTTGAAGCTAATAAAGATGAAAGAGAAAACGTTAAGGTGGAATTATGATAGGTATACTAGTATTTTTTATTGTTATACTTATTATAATTAAGAAAAAAGGTAATGCAAAAGTAACCGAAGATGTATCAAGAGCAATATACTATGTTTTAGGTTTTATAGCATTTGTAGCAGCATTTGTAATTGTTTCACCAGCATTAATGAATAGTGTAACTGAAGATACTCCAACAGTAGCTGATGGATTTACTATTGAAGGCTATGAAGTGGTACTAGATGTTGGTATTGATAATAAAGTTGATGTTACTGAGACAATTGATATTAATTTTTATGAATCAGGTCATCATGGTATATATAAATTTACTCCACGTTGGTTAGAATATACTAACAAGGATAATAAGACTATTAAACGTAAATCAAAAATAATAGATTATCGTGCAGTAAATGATCAATATACTCTAGATGTTGTTAAAGATAAAGATCGTATTAAAATAGGTAGTCCATATACAACAATTACTGGAGATCATCAATATGTTATTAAATATACATATGATATGGGAAGTGATCCTTTCTCTGGATTTGATGAGTTTATTTTCCATGCTTTTGGTGATTTCTGGGGTACTGAAATAAAGAATCCAAAAATAGTGGTTCATATGCCAAAAGATATTAGTGGGGCAACTGTTAATGTCTTTAGAGATAAGTATCGTGCAGATAATATGAATGCATATGTTACTAAAGAAGTTGATGGTAATACTATTACTATAACTAATACTGGTGAAGTTCGCATCTTTAAATCATTAACAATAGATATTGAATTACCAGAGAATTACTTTGTTGGTGGCACATGGAATTATGGATGGACATCATTTATTGTTTCAATCATGGTTATTCTGTTAACTATTTATGTAATTTGGTTATGGTTTAAACATGGTAAAGATTATGAAAAGAGAATACCAACTGTAGAATTTTATGCACCAGATGATTTAAGTTCTGCTGAAGTAGGTTATGTATATAATAATCGTCGTGTTTCTAAAAAATTAACTATTTCATTAATTATTGAATTAGCTAGTAAAGGATATTTAAAGATTGATGAAATAAAAGATGGAAGAAAGAATAAAATTCAAATTACTAAAACTAATATTCCACCAGTAAGACCATCAATTGATAAAGAAGCTATTCCAAAACGTGCAATAGAAATTCAAAAACTAAAAGATGCAGATGATTTATTAAGTGATAATGCAGCTAATGTATTAAATCATCGATTTAAACATGGTGATATTGATCAAATTACTGAGTCTACTGCAGAAATATTTGAAAGATATCAAGATGAATTAGTTAGTGGTGGATACATTAAAGTATTATCTGATAACGAAAAAGCTGTTAACTTAGCTTATGAAAAGAGTGGTTATGATAAAAAAATAGCAGCATATGATAAAGAATTAGCAGCTTATAATGAAAAACTAAGTAAGATGCCAAAGAAAACAGCATTAGAAAATATTGTTTATGGTAATTTATTTAGTACAGGTGATGTAATAATATTAAGTGAGCATGCATCATTCTATAAAACATTTGGTCAAATAGAAAAAGAGCTAGAAACTAGTTTCCAAAATAAAGTACATGAAGATAAATCAAGAAAATATAAAAGAAGAGCTTTCTTTATTGCAATAGTTACATTATTACTAAGTTTAGCTTCATTCTTTAGAGTGGAAGATATGGATCCAGCTTGGAGTATTCTATATTATATTTCATTTATTTGTGTAATACTAAATATATTCTTTGCCTTCATTATGGGAAGAAAAACAGAATATGGTGAAAATATAAGTGCAAGAATCAAAGGATTTAGAGATTTCTTAGTTACTGCTGAAAAAGAAAAACTAGAAGCATTAGTAGAAAAGAATCCTAATTATTTCTATGATATCTTACCATATACATATGTTCTTAATATTTCAAAGAAGTGGATTAAGAAATTTGAAAATATTAAAATGCCAGAACCTGATATGGGTAGCTTTAATTATAGTAGTGATGTATCATTCCATTCAATCTTTGATAATGTTTCTTATCCAGTATCTACATCAAGTAGTAGTGGAAGTAGTGGATGTTCATCATGTGGTGGAGGTTGTTCTTCGTGTGGAGGAGGATGTTCTTCCTGCGGAGGTGGAGGATCTTGGTAAAAAGATTTGTCTTACAATGGCATTTAGGTGAACAATGTAATTTAAAATGTTTACATTGTTATCAAGAAAATCATAAATATGTTAATTTACCATATGAAGATTTAGTTTCAATATATAATCAATATAAAGAATTGTTAAAGAAACTAGGTTATTTAGGTCATATTAATTTAACAGGTGGGGAGCCTTTATGTAATCCCCACTTGTTTAAAATATTAGATTTAATTAAGAAAGACTCTGATTTAATTAGTTTTTCTATTTTAACCAATGGTACATTAATTAATCCAATAATCGCTAAAAAAATCAAAAGTTATAATCCATATTATGTACAAGTTAGTCTTGAAGGTGGTAAAAAAACTAATGATTATATAAGAGGAACTGGTACATATAAGAAAATTGGTTATGGAATTAAGTGTTTAAGAGATGAAGATATCTTTACATCAATATCTTTTACTGCAACTAAACTAAATTATAAAGAGTTTCCAAAAGTTGTAAAGTATGGTGTAAAACTAGGTGTAAATAATATTTGGTCTGATAGATATATTCCATTGGGTGATTCAGTTGATAAAGAGTTAATGATGGATTATGATGAGACTAGAAATTATCTTGAAATAATGAATAATGAACGTAATAAGCTAATAAAAAAGAAAAGTAAGACAACAGTATCAATGTATCGTGCATTACAATTCCAAATGACAAATGATTTTGCTTATGGATGTACAGCAGGAGATACACTACTTACTGTAATGGAAAATGGAGATTTAGTTCCATGTCGTAGAATGCCTATTGTAGTTGGTAATTTATTAAAAGATAATATGTATAATTTATATAAAAACAATAAAGTGTTAAAAGAACTTAGAAAAAACACTATTCCAGATGATTGTAAAAGTTGTGAACATTCAGAAATGTGTCATGGTGGATTAAAGTGTTTAACATATGCACTATATAAAGATTTAAATCATAAAGATGTTGGTTGTAATATTGAATGAGATTGTGAGGTTATATGAAACATACAGTATTTAGAAGAGAATTAGATTATATTAAAGATGATCGTATAAGAACAAGTTGTGAAACTATTCTTGATATGTTGCCAGATTATTTTTATGAGATACCAGCAAGTTCTACTGGAAAATATCATCCAGAGTTTTCCTTAGGAGAAGGTGGACTAGTTCGTCATGTTAAAGTAGCTGTTAGAATAGCTAAAGATTTACTTGATAATCCATGTATTGGAGATAAATATACTAATAATGAAAAAGATATTATTATATTTACTTTAATACTTCATGATGGACTTAAAAGTGGTTTAGTTCATAATCGTTATACCCAAGCTAATCATCCAACATTAATAAAGGATTTTGTACTTGAAAATAAAGATAAGATTGATTTAACAGATAAAGAACTTGATTTATTTAGTCATTGTGTAGAGTCTCATATGGGGCCTTGGAATACTGATTATGATGGTAATGAAATACTACCTAAACCAAAGACTAAATATGAAAATTTTGTTCACATGTGTGACTTTTTATCTAGTAAAAAATATCTAAATGTTAAATTTAATAATAATGAAATTGATGAAAGATAAAATTAGTGGTAAATAATCACTAATTTTCTTTGTAAAATGAATTGATGGAATAAATAAATATGTTATAATAATTATGGTGTAGAGGAGTATATATGAGTAAGTGGGATAAAGACTATATTAAACTATGTAAAAAAATACTAAAAGAGGGTAAAGAAGTTGAAAATAGAACAGGTATTAATACTATTAAAATACCTGGTTATGAATTTGAATTTGATTTATCGAAAGAATTTCCAGTATTAACAACAAAACAATTATTTTTCAAAAACGCTATTACCGAAATGCTTTGGATATATCAAGCGGGGAGTAATGATGTAAGATGGTTACAAGAGCGAGGAAATCACATTTGGGATGAATGGGAATGTGATGATAATGGTGATTGGCATGCAAGTCAAATGTTACCTGATAAAAATGGTAAACTAAAAAAACAAAAAGTAGTAAAACATTTTGGTAAAGAGTATGCTCATACAATAGGAACAGCTTATGGTTGGATAGTAAATCGTTATAAATTAATTGATAACCTAATTGATACAATTAAGAATAATCCAACTGATCGTAGAATGATTATGTCTTTATGGCAAAATGAATTTTTAAAAACTGCAGTACTTCCTAGTTGTGTGTGGTGTTCAGAGTGGGACGTTACTGATGGTAAAATAAATCTTTGGGTTCATCAAAGAAGTTGTGATGTACCATTAGGGCTACCATTTAATGTAACACAATATGCTGTACTTGCTAATTTAATAGCTCAAGTAACTGGACTTAAAGTAGGTAAGATGTTCTGGAGTATTAAAGATGCTCATATATATGTAAATCAAGTTGATGGTATTAAAGAACAAATAAAAAGATTTGATGAAAAAGGTGACTTACCTGCACCTAAACTTTGGATTAATCCAGAAATAAAGAATTTCTATGATTTTGATAATACAAGAGCATTAGCAGATATTAAAGTAGTAGATTATGAACATATGGGAAAAATCGAATTCCCAATTGCACAATAGGTGAGTATGAAGAATATATCAATAATAGCATGTGTTGGTAAAAATTTAGAATTAGGTAAAAACAATGATTTAATATGGCATTTACCAAATGATTTAAAATATTTTAAAAATGTAACTTGTGGTAAAACAGTTATTATGGGAAGACGTACTTTTGATTCTTTACCAGGAATACTTCCTAAAAGAAGAAATATTGTACTTCAACTTCCTAATGAATCAAAAATAGATGGTGTAGAAATTTTTAATGATATACCAAGTATATTAGAAGCAGTAAAGGATGAAGAAGAAGCTTTTATTATAGGAGGAGCTAGTATTTATAAACAATTTCTTGATTATGCACATAAATTATATTTAACTGAGGTATCAATGGGATGTAAAGATCCAGATGTTTATTTCCCAAAATTTGATAAAAGAAAGTATAAAAAGATGGTTGTTGGCAGCGATTGTGATAATGGCATTAATTATAATTTTGTTGTTTATGAAAGAAGGAGAGATTAATGATTTCACAAAATCCATTTGGAGAATATGATGAGACAACACGCAACATAAGTGACCGCAAAATAAAGGACTTTTATGGTATATCCCCGGAGGTATTCTATGGATTACCATATGAAGTTCAAAATGTATTATTAAATAATTACTGGGAATTAGTTGATACGTATCATTATGGGAAAACAAGTGGAGAAGATATGCCAAAAGGAGAAAGCCATAATACTAAATTAGATAATTTAAGAAAGAGAATGGCTTTAAAACAATACGAATTTGAGGAAAATATCAAAGTAAAAATATTAACAATATTTAAAAAAAACAAATAGGAGGAATAAATGGGTAAATTTATAGTAATTGAGGGAACAGATTGTTCTGGTAAGGAGACACAAAGTAAATTATTAGTTGAAAAGCTAACTAGTTTAGGTAAAAAAGCAATTAGAATTACTTTCCCTAATTATGATTCGCCAACTGGTAAAATAATTGGAGGACCATATCTTGGAAAAGAAGAAATTAGTAATTGCTGGTTCCCAGAAGGAGCTGTTAATGTAGATCCTAAGGTAGCATGTCTATATTATGCAGCAGATAGAAAATATAACGAAAATGAAATTAAGAAATATTTAGATGATGATTATTTTGTAATATGTGATCGTTATATATCAAGTAATATGGCTCATCAAGGAAGTAAAATTCATGATGATAATGAAAGATTTAATATGTATCAATGGATAGATAAACTAGAATATTGGTTATTAGGTCTTCCTAAGCCAGATAAAACAGTATTTTTACATGTACCATATTCTTATGCATTTGAACTTAAAAAGAATAGATTAAGTTTAGATGAACATGAGAAAAGTGAAGAGCATTTAAAGAATTCTGAAGTAGCTTATTTAGAATTAGCATCATATTATAATTGGACTAATATTAATTGTATAAAAAATAATAGTATTAGAACTATTGAAGATATAAATGATGAAATAATGGAAAATATAAAGGAGTATTTATGAATTATAAAAGAATATTGTTAAAATTAAGTGGAGAATCTCTAATGGGAGAAGTAGCTAATATTGATAAAAGTAAAACAAAAGAAATAGCTCTTCTTATCAAAAGAGTAAGAGAAATGGGTGTAGAAGTAGGTATAGTTATTGGTGGAGGTAATTTCTTTAGAGGAAGAAGTAATCAAGATATGAATCCACAATATGTAGATACTATGGGTATGCTAGGAACAGTAAGTAATGCTTTAGGTTTAGCTGATGCATTTGAAAAAGAAGGTGTTTCATTTATTGTTAGTACACCATTTAATTTAAATAATTTAATTCCTTTATATACTGAAGAAGAAGTATTAGAAAAAATAAAAGATAATGTTGTATTATTTGGTGGAGGAACTGGACATATTGGTTGCTCAACTGATACAGCAGCATCTAATAAAGCTAGTTTAATAAAAGCAGATACAATTATTAAATTAACTAATGTTGATGGTGTTTATGATAAAGATCCTAATAAATATCCAGATGCAGTTATGTATGAAAATTTAACTCATCAAGAAGTACTTGATAATCCAGAAATTAAAGTTATGGATTTAGGAGCTATAGAAGAATGTATGAATAATAATATTGATATTAATGTTATTAACTTTAATGATAAAGAGAACCTATTTAAAGTACTTAGAGGTGAAAAAATAGGAACAAGGATTTCTAGTCATGAGTAATATAAATGATAAAAAGATAAGAGAATATCGAAAGCATCAATTACTAAGTAAATGGTTAATAATAATTCTTTATCTTGGTGTTATTGTTCTTGAGGTATTAGCATTATATGGTAAAATACATATGCTTTGGGGTTGTGGTTTATTTATAATAATATATTTATTAAAAAAAATTCTATAAAAATAATTGATTTTAGAATTTTTTTTTGATATCATTAATATGTAATAGTAGAGGAATAAAAGGTGAGAATATGAATTTTGGATGGTTTTTTGAAATGCCAGGTTTATTTATTACTGGTGGAGTAGTATTAATAATTATTGCATTAGTAGTATTTTTAATTGGATCAAAAAAGGGAGAAAAAGTTAAAGTAGAAGAAAATACAAGTGTAGAAAGTGTTCCTGAAGTAGGAAATGTAGATGCTGTTGCGCCAGTAACTCCAGTAGATTCTGTAACAATAGCACCAGTTGAACCTGTAACTCCAGTTGCTCCAGTAGAGCCAGTTGCAGTAGAACCTGTAACTCCAGTTGCTCCAGTTGAGCCAGTTGCAGTAGAACCTGTAACACCAGTTGCTCCAGTAGAGCCAGTTACAGTTGAACCAGTAACACCAGTTGCTCCAGTAGAGCCAGTTACAGTTGAACCAGTAACACCAGTAGCTCCAGAAGAGCCAGTTACAGTTGAACCTGTAACACCAGTTGCTCCAGTAGAGCCAGTTACAGTTGAACCTGTAGCACCAGTTGCTCCAGTAGAGCCAGTTACAGTTGAACCTGTAGCACCAGTTGCTCCAGCTGAGCCAGTTGCAGTAGAACCTGTAGCACCAATAGCTCCAGTAGAGCCAGTTACAGTTGAGCCAGCTGCTCCAGTAGCTACACCAGAACCAGTTACAATTGAACCAGTAGCTCCAGCTGAACCAGCGGCAACTGAAGAAGTTAAACCAGCAGGTGTTGAGGAAATCTAAGATATGGCAACATATCTTTTTTTAAAGAGAAAGGATTATTATGGGAATAGTAGATATAATTATTTTAGTTATAATAGTCTCATTTGCAATCATTGGATTTAAACGTGGTGTATTTCAATCATTAGTAGCAGTAGTAGGTTTTCTTTTAGTTGTATACCTAGCTTATTTACTTAAAAACTATGTTGGTGATTTTTTAGTTCTTAATTCACCATTTACTAAATACACATTTATTCCAGGTGGATCATATGTATTAAATGTTGTTACTTATGAATCATTAGCTTTTATAATTATGTTAGTAGTATTAGGAATTATATATAAAATATTATTAATAATATCAGGTATATTTGAGAAATTATTAAAGATAACTATTATATTAGGTATACCATCTAAAATATTAGGTTTAATATTAGGTGCACTAGAAGGATTTGTTGTTGTTTATTTCATTCTATTTGCCCTAAAACAGCCATTTATTCGCGTAAATATATTAGAAGGTAGTAAATATGCAGAACCTATATTAAAAGGAACTCCAGTACTATCTAATTTTGCAGAAGATACATTTACTATCATTGGTGAAATAGATGAAACTATTAAGAAAGATGATGGAACAAATTTTGATTTACAATTAACTGATTTAATCTTAAAAAGAAATATAACTAGTGCAGATGTAATGCAAAAGTTAATTGATAAGGAAAAACTAAAAGTTGATGGTATTCAAGAAGTAATTAATAAATATAAAGATGATAATAGTGAACAAGAGGTATAACAATGTTATATCTTTTTTTATATAAAAAAAAGAAAGCTTTTAGCTTTCTTTACCATATAACCAATTATTAACTGCATTGTTGTATTGATTTTCTATTTCAGTATCATTAAATGTAAGACCATAATCTTCTCTTAATTTAATCATAGCTTTATATTGTGCTTTAGAATCATTATCTAATAAATCTTTAGCAAGTTTATCAACAATTGTATCTTTAACTTCTTCAAGTTTTGGTTTATCTTTTTGTTCATCTTTATAAATTATATGATATCCATATGATGATTTAACAGTTTTCTTTGTATAACTACCAACTTTTAATTTAGTAGCTGCTTCTTCGAATTCTTCATTAAATTTATCAATCATTTCTTGTTTTGTATAAGTACCAACCTTACCACCATCTTTTTTAGTAGCAGTATCTTCTGAATATTCTTTTGCAACATCAGCAAACTTTTCTCCACCATCTAATTTCTCATAAATTTCTTTAATCTTATCATCAGCTTTCTTTTGTGCTTCAGTCTTTTCTTCATCAGTCATTGTTTCAGTAATATCTAATTTAACAAGTATATGACTAATAGTTATATCACCATAAACATTTTCATCATAATATTTTTTGATATCATCTTCTTTTACAAAAGCTTTTTCATAATCCTTAGCTGCAAGACTTCTTTTATAACTAATTAATAAAGCATCTTTAAATTCATCTAATGTAGCATAACCATATTCTTGAATAGCTGTTAATAATTCACTATCACTATTGTTATACATCATCTTATAAATCTTAACTTGATTTTCAACATAATCTTTAGCTTCACTATCAGTTTTATATTCATTATCTAATATTGTACGATCTATTTCTTGAATAATATAGTTAGTAGCATATCTTTCTTTTAGTGTTTGATACAAGTCATCAACACTTATTTTATATTCTGTTTTTGTTAATGAAACTACATTATCATTTCCATTACTTGGCGTTGTTTTATTTTTACATCCAGTAAGTGCTAAAACCAAAACCATACAACCCATTATTTTTATTATCTTTTTCATTTATTCCTCCATAAGTACATTACTAATAATAACAAATTTATCTTTAAAAAACAAGAATATTGACATAATTTATTCCCTTTGACTACATCAATTACTTAAAGTATTTTTCTAACATAATTACTTTACCAATTAAATTAATTCTATTTAAAACAAGTTCTTCTTTATCACTTAATATATAAAATCCATCTCTATATTGATATTTCATTACTCGATATTTGTTATCAATAATAAATAAACCAAGTTCATTATCTTTAATTTTATTTATTTTTTTAATAATTAAAATATCATTATGAAAAACACCTATGTTATTAAAATAATCATGATTTATTTTATAAGCTATATATTTATCTGATTTATTTAATATTAAATGAATAGTTTGATTACTATTAATTATCTTTATAGTTTTTAATCCAGTTTGATAATACTTACTATAGTTATTAAGAATAAGTTTATTTTCTTTGTTTCTAATTAAATAGTTTTGTCTTTCTAGTGAATTAATATATTCTTTAATTGAATTAATAGACTTATATAATAGTCTTTTTTGTAAATATCTCATAGTTGGCATTCGATAATTATCATTAACATAATTAATTATTTCTTTTAAAATTATTTCTTCTTTATTGTTCATAAAACCTCTTTCTGTACATTTGTACACAACTAATATACGCAGTTTATTTAACAATAACTTAATATTAATTAATTATTTTTAATTATCTTTTTTATTAATAATTTATCTAACTTTATTTATGGGAGGATAAATGAATGATAAGTGTTGTATCTTACAAGATGATTTAAAAGATTGTGGTGTTTGTTCACTGTTATCAGTTATTAAATATTATCATGGTGATATTTCTAAAGAATATTTACGAGAATTAACTGGAACTACTAAAGAAGGAGTAAGTGCGTTAAATATAGTTAAAGCTGCTCGTGAATTAGGTTTTGAAGCTTATGGTGTAAAAGGTAATCTACTTGATTTAATAGATAATGTATTACCAACTATAGCTCATGTTATAATTGATAGAAAATATCCTCATTTTGTTGTTATATATAAAATTGATCATAAAAAAGACCAAATAGTAATTATGGATCCAGCTATTGGTTTTATAAAGAAAAGTATTTCTGATTTTAATAGTATATCAACAAATTATTATTTAATAATGAAACCTAAACAATCAATACCTAAATTAACAGGTAATGATAATTATTATGAAAAAATAAAAAATATTGTTAGTAGGCATAAGCAAGTATTTATAACCATTATTATCATATCAATAGTTTTTATGATTATTAATATTGTTGAATCATATCAATTTAAACTATTATATGAAAATGGTAATAGTGAAATAAAAATAGTCTTTATTATCCTTTTTTCACTTCTTATTATTAAACTGTTTTTTAATTATCTTCGTAATAATCTAATTAATTTATTTAATATTATTTTAGATAAAACATTAGTTAAAGATGCTTTTTATCATATCATTAATCTTCCTTATTTATACTATCGTAATCACACTAATGGTGACTTATTAACTAGAATTAATGACTTAGGGAATGTTAAAGATTTAATAAGTAATTTGTTTGTTAGTATTTTTGTAGATCTTAGTTTAGCAATTATTATTTTAATTGTTATGATTAATATTAATCCATGGTTATCATTGATAACATTCACCTCACTTATATTATATGGATTAGTAGTTTTTATAAGTAGCAAAATATTTAAAAAAATAATTCGTGAAAACTATCAACATTCTTCATTAGTTAATAATTATTTAGTTGAAAGTCTATCATCATTTGAAACAATAAAAAATCTTTCAATTCAAAGTTATGTTTATAAGAAGTTTTTAAAAAAGTATGATGATTATAGTAATAATTTAAAATATCTTATTAGAAAAGTTAATAATGAAGACATATTTAAAAATATATTTTTATCTATCGGTAATTTACTAATTATTTATGTTGGTGTATTAAAAATAAATAGTAATGAATTATCATTATCTTCCTTAATAACTTATATGTCTTTATCTAATTATTTAATTGATCCAATAAGAAATATCTTAAATCTTCATCTTAAATATCAGAACTTTAAAGAATCAATTTCTAGAATTAAAGAAATAAACAATATTCCACGAGAAAAAGAAATAGTTAATAATCGAATTAATGTATTACGAGGAACAATTATAATTAATAATCTATCTTATTCTTATAATGGAATTGATAATATTATAAAAAACATATCTTTTGAAATAATGGAAGGCGAGAAAGTATTAATATATGGAAATAGTGGTAGTGGTAAAAGTACGTTAGTTAAGCTTTTAATTAAGTATTTAGATAATAATTATCAAGGTGAAATAAGAGTAGGAGGTTATGATTTAAAAAAATTAGATATATTTTCTTTAAGAAATAATATTTGTTATGTTTCACAAAATGAATATTTATACACAGATAGTGTTTATGAAAATATAACTCTTGGTAGAAAGATTAAATATAATAATTTTCTAGATGTTACAAGTAACTTGTTTGTTGATGAAATTGTTAAGAATAGTACACTTGGCTATAATTATGTCATCGAAAATAATGGTGAAAACATTTCAGGAGGTGAAAGAAAAAGAATAATTATAGCAAGATCAGTTTTTCAACCAGCTAATATTTATATTTACGATGAATCATTTAGTGAAATAGATGTTGAAAGGGAAAGAGAAATATTAAAATATCTTTTTAAATTATATCCAAAAAAGACTTTTATTATCATTAGTCACAGATTTAGTAATGTAGACTTATTTAATAAAAAAATAAAAGTGGGAGATGGAAAATATGAGTTTGTTAAATGACTTATTTAATAGTGATGATATAGAAATATCAAATATAAATAAATTATATTTGTTAATAAGTATAGTTATTATTATATTTATTGGCTTATTACTGATTATAAAGAAAGATAATTATTATAGTAATTCATTTAGTTTTATAAATGACGAAGTGGTTGTTTTGGTTGAAAAAGAATATATTAATGAAATACAAAATTCTAAAACAATTTATCTTGATGACATTAAGTGTGATTATAGTATAAATAAAATAGAACCAATAGATAATAGTTTCTTAGTAAACATTAGTTTAAAAACTAAAATAGAAAATATTAAAAATGGTAATTATAAAATAATTATAGGAAAGGAGAGAATATTTGATTACATAATCAAAACAATTAAATGAAGAAAGTAGAAGAGAAAGAACTAAGTAAAATAAATGGAGGTTTTTCTGGTTGGTTAGTAGCTGGTATAGGCATTATAGTAACATTTGTTGCCGGAGTAATAGACGGTATAGCTAGACCAAAGAAATGCCATAGTTAGGAGGAGTATGAAAATAAATGATAAAGAATTAAATGTAATAATTGGTGGTGGAATTGGAGCAACGTTTATAAATTATTTGACTGATGCATTTAAAACAATATATAGTATAGGACAAGACTTAGGTGGAGCAATAAGAAGAATTGCTACTGGTAAAACATGTCCAGTATAGTTTTATTAAATATTAAGAAAGTGGCTAAATATTTTATTTATTTTATCTTATTGATAATTGGTTTATATATTGGAACACTTTTCTTAAAATTTATATTTAATTTAGGAATACATTTAGGTAATTATTTGCGTTGTGTATATAGTATTTTTGTATAAAAAAATGATACTAATTGTATCATTTTTTTCTAAATTTATATTCATCATTTCTATGAGCATTATTTGCTACATGAGTAAGAGTATTTACCCAGTGTGCTATAAAGTTTTCTTTTACATCAATATATCCAAAGCTATAATCACCTTCATATGTGTCTTTTTTTTCGCGACCACATACGGAAATATCAGGTAATAACTTAATCGGTTTAACAAAATGTAAATCGATTTTCTCGGTGTTATCTGGACAAGTTACATTTAGATATATTTCTGTATTTATAATTGCGGAATTCATTTGAATTTCCTTGTTTATACAAATAATGTCATCACCATAAGTAAAGTTGAAACTATATGTGTATTTATGAAATTTTCCTTTGTATTCATATAATTCATCCTCATGAAATTTTTTAATTTTTAAGTAAAAATATCCATTAGATTTTAATACTATTTCGTCATCAGATAAGTATAATGAGAATCTATCGCCAAGACGATTTTCAAGAGCAATGACATTAAAGGCTTTACTAAAACTTTTATTATTTCTCATTTCATCTAATTCTTCTTTATCAAAAAAATAACCTATATATTCGCTACTTAAATCAACAAATTGCAAACCATCTAGTTGAGGAAGCCTTTGTTTTAGTACAAGCTCTAATAATTCTCTTTGTCCTTCGTTTAATTTGATGATATTTTTGGTGTCAGTATTTTTTTTACTTAGTGCTTCATTAATTGGCTCAATTAAATCATATTTCATATTATTTTCCCCCAGTACGGCTTATATACTAACATTATAAATATTTCATGTCAATGATAAAAAATAGCAGAAAACTTAATTTTTTTATAAAAAACATCAATTTTGTGTTGATAATTATATTATTATTTGCTATAATTTAGTTGATTTTATGCATGAAGGGAGGGAGAAAAATGACACATGTAGCTGTAAAGAATGGTAATTTAGATGGTGCTTTAAGAAAATTTAAGCAAAAAGTAGCAAGAGACGGCATCCCTTCTGAAATTAAAAAAAGAGAAGCATATGATAAACCAGGAATTAGAAGAAGAGAAGCTAAAAAAGCTGGAATCAAGAATTCTCGTAAACGTGAAAAGAACAATAGAGACTAGAAATAGACTCTATTTTTTTTGTGGGAGGGAAAATGAAAAAGGAAATTAACAAACATATTGGAGCATATGGATTAATAATTAGGGATGGTAAAATTGCCTTAATTAAAAAAGCTCGTGGAGGTTATTTAGGTAAACTAGATTTACCAGGTGGTGGAATAGAACATACTGAATCACCAGAAGAAGCTTTAGTTCGAGAAATAAATGAAGAAGCAGGACTTAAAGTTATTGATTATGAACTAATTGATGTAGTAACTAATAATATTATTTGGCAAATGAAAGAAGATACTATCGAAGATTTACATCACTTTGGAGTACTATATAAAGTAAATGCAGAAGGTATACTTAAAGAAGTGCCTGATGGATTAGATTCAAATGGTTGTAATTGGTATGAAATAAATAAATTAAATAAAGAAGAAGTAACACCATTTGTTATCTATGGATTAGAGAAACTAGGATATAAATTAAAATAGTGTTTTATTGTATAAAAATAGTAATATTGTTTGATTTTATAACTAGATAATTGTATAATTTATTTGAGGTGTAGTATGAAAGTATATAAGTTAGTATGTAAATTTAAAAGAAAATATCCAATGACCATAGCGAATTTTCTTAAACGACATTCAAAAGTAGCTGCTAGTATTGTTGATAAAGATGAAACTGTATTATATGCGTTTTGTGGTCAAAAGAATGATACTAATGGAATGATATTTGATACTTGTGTTGTAGTTGTTACTGATAGACGTCTTATTATTGGTCAAAAAAGACTATTATGGGGATATCAAATTTCAACTGTTACAAGAGATTTATTTAATGATTTAAAACTATCCAGTGGACTACTTTGGGGTAGAGTAGAAATAGATACAGTAAAAGAAGATATATACATATCTAACTTAGATAAGAAATCATTGGATGAAATAGAAACTTATATTAATCGTGTAATGATACAAAAAGAAATTAAAAAGGAAGAAAATGAGGAGGAATAATTATGTACGATAAAATTAAAGAAGATATAGTAAAAGCATTAAAAGAGAAAGATACTCTTAAGTTACAAACATTAAGAGGTATTAAAGGTGATGTTGATCTTGAACACATCAATAAAAAAGTAGAAATTAATGATGAATTAGTTATTACTGTTTTATCACGTGGTATTAAAACAAGAAAAGAATCAATAGCTGAATTTGAAAAAGGTAATCGTGAAGATTTAATTAATAAAACTACTGAAGAAATTAATTTATTACAAACATATTTACCAGCACAACTAACTGACGAAGAAATTAATAAAGTATTAGATGATGCATTTAATAAAGTTAATCCAACATCAGCTAAAGAAATGGGACTTATTATGAAAGAAGTAACTCCTTTACTTAAAGGTAAAGCTGATATGGGAAAAGTAAGTTCAATTATTAAAGAAAGACTTAATAATCTATAATGGATGATTTATATCAATACGAACGTGAATTAATAAAAAATGGAATTAATTTAATAGCTGGAGTAGATGAAGTAGGGCGAGGTCCATTAGTAGGTCCAGTTGTAACAGCTGCTGTTATTCTTCCAGTTAATTATAAATTAGAAGGACTTACTGATTCAAAGAAATTAACTCCAAAAAAAAGAGATAAGTTTTATGATATTATTATGCATGATGCGATTAGCGTTTCAATTGGTATGAAAGATGCAAAAGTTATTGATGAAGTAAATATTTATGAAGCGACAAAACTTGCAATGATGGATGCTATAAATGATTTAAATATTAAACCAGAACATGTTTTAATTGATGCAATGCCACTTGATATTAGTATTCCACATACTTCAATTATCAAAGGGGATGCTAAAAGTTTATCAATTGCTGCAGCATCAGTAATAGCTAAAGTTACAAGAGATAGAATGTTAGATGAATTAGATCTTAAATATCCAATGTATAATTATAAAAAAAATAAAGGTTATCCAACCAAAGAACATATTGAAGCAATAAATAAATATGGAATAATAGATGGTTATCGTAAAACCTTTGGGCCAGTAAGAGATTATTTAGAAAAAAATAAAACTACACAATAGTGTAGTTTTTTATTTTGATCTTTTAACTAAAGCATCATCAAATAATTTAATCATATAATTAAGATAATCTAGTAAATAATTATATATTTCTATATTATCATTTATTGTTTTCATTTCATCAGGATTCTTTGTTAATTCATCCATCTTTTCTTTTAATACATTAACAAAGTTATCAACATCTTTTATTGTTTTTTCATCTTCGAAATCAAGAGATTTTTCTTTTAATAATAGAATAGCTTCATTAATATCTTTTTGTTTCTTTTCTTCTAATACTTCATTATACATTTTAATCATACCATTAACTTGAGTTAATACTAGATCAAAGAAATCTTTATAATCTTGAGGTGTATGAGAAAAAGTTGGAGCTAGTCTTAGATTTTCATTAATATCTTTAATATTACGTTCTGCATCTGCTAGTAATTCTTCATTACCAAATTCCATTGCACATTTTCTTAGTAATTCAATAGACTCATCTATTTCCTTTTTTTTATCTTCAGTATATGCTATAGCTGCTTGAGCTTCTTTTTTACTTTCTTCTTTAGCCATATTCAACTCCTATTTTAATTATAATATGGAGAAGTTAAATAAACAAGTAAATGAAGTAGTTTTTTTCTTGGTGTACAAAATATGACATTATAGATATTTTCAAAAAAGCATGATTTTCTTAAAAATAATAGTTAAAAAATAGAAAATGTGTTATTATTATAATGGTGGTGTGATATGTTAGAGAATATAAGTAAAGAGATATTTTATTATTCTTTTATTCCAGTAGCAGTATTATCATTTATTATAATAATATTATTAATTGTTGGTAAAAAGAAAAGTAATAACTATTACCGATATAATTATGTTATTAAAGTTTTATTATCTATTTTAATAGTCTTTATTCTATCTCTTATGATAGGTTATACAATATGGGTTTTTGAAAGAGTAATAAATCTTGAAACAGTATCACAAAATATTTTGTATTTAGCTTTATTGGTTATTATTGTAGTATCGTTATTTGCATCATTAATTTTATTACTATTAAAGTTATATAAAGAAAAAGAACTTCAAAGTTAATGAAGTTCTTTTAATATAATTCTTTCTTTAAATTTTCAATATTCTTTTCAGTAATATCTACATAAGTATTTTTATTTTTTCTTTCTTCGTCAGTAATATTTTTTAAGTTTCTAAATTCTAGTTCTTTTAACTTAGATCCATCAACTAATTCTTTAACACCTTTAGGAAGAGTAGTATCTTCAAAACGATAGAAGTAAGTTACTTTTTTATTTTCAACTGCTTCTTTTAGTAAAGCTAAATTCTTTTCATATAATTCATGTTTTTCTTCAATAACTATAACTGTTAATCCATATTTCTCTAAAAACATTGCTGATTTACTATTTGCATAAATAGTCTTTTTATTGGCATTTTCAATAGTTGTTTTTAAACTAGCATCTAATTCTGATAATTCTAGTTTTAAGTCTTTATATCTTGTATCTATTTCTTTCTTTAAATAAGCATTATCTATGTATTCATCTAAACCATTTTTAATATTTTGTAAAATCATTAATAGGTTTGATGGATTTAGCCATAATTCACTAACATCTTGTTTATATTCCATACCAAATGTTGCGTCAATTAATTTTAAGTTTTTATTTCTATTAATTAGTTCAACAGCAATATCTGAGTCTTTTGTTAGACCCATATAAACAAATAAATCTTTAGTACTATTATCTTTAAGTTGTTTATCAGTTAATTCATATTCATCAGTGTTTATGTCATCTGGATAAATAGAATTAATTATAGAACTTTCTCCATATAAATAATCAATTGAATATTCAAGTGGATATATTGAGGTAATGATATTTATATTTTCCATATCATCACGTTTAAATAATGTACAACCAGTTAATAATATTAATAGTGGTATAATTAACAATTTTATTCTTTTCATTTTTTCTCCTTCTTTGGTGGTAAATCTATTCCGCCTTTTGAAAAGGGGCTACATTTAATAAGTCTTTTGATAGTTAAAAAAGATCCTTTAAAGAAACCAAAATCATCTAATACAGCTATTGCATAATTAGAACAAGTTGGAATATATTTACAGTGACTATGACTACTAAACGGTATTTTTTGATATTGTTTAATTAAATAAATTAGTATCTTCTTCAACTTTACACACCCATAATAATTTTACTATTATTTAGCTTTTTTTACAAGTTTAAATGTACTTTTTATAATTAATTTGTTATAATCGTTATGGAGGCTAGAAAATATGGATGAATTTCTAAAAAGTATTGGAATTATTCCTAATAATGTAAAAATATATGAAGTAGCTATGTCGCATTCCTCATATGCTAATGAACATAAAGATAAAAAGAATTATGAAAGATTAGAGTTTTTAGGAGATGCTGTTTTAGAGCTTGTAGTTTCAGAATATTTATATAAAAACTATGAACAAGATGAAGGAGATATGACTAAGACTAGAGCTAATTATGTTTGTGAAAATGCTAACTATGAATATATGAATAATCTTGGTTTAATAAAATATATTAAAGTTGGTAATGGTGAAGTAAATAATATTAAAAAAGCTATAGTTGCTGACATATTTGAAGCTTTTGTTGGAGCAATGTATTTAGATCAAGGATTTGAAAGAGCAAAAGAATTTGTATTAGAGATTGTTACACCATATATATTAAAAAAGACATATTTCTTTAATGATTTTAAATCTATTTTACAAGAAGCTGTTCAAACTGATAGAAGAAGTTTAGCTTATGAACTAATAGATGAATCAGGACCTGCACATGATAAGAGTTTTACTATTCAAGTTAGAATAGATGATGTAGTTTATGGAAAGGGGAAAGCTGGTAGTAAAAAAGAAGCTTGTCAAATGGCAGCAAAAGAAGCTTTAGAAAAACTAGCTAGAAAGATATGAGAAATATAAAAGGATTTACTTTAATTGAATTGTTGGCAGTTATTGTTGTAATTGGATTAATTATGTTAATAGCTGTTCCTAATATAGTTGGATTATCAACAGGTGTTAGAAAAGATCAAATGTTAGATGATGCAAAAAAACTAATATCTTTAGCTAAATATCAAGTTAATGTTGATATTGATATTAGATCATTAAGCAAAGATGGTATTTGTGATGGTACTGAATGTGAATTAAGTATTGATTATTTAAATAAACATGGTGATATTGGATTAGATCCAGATGGGCAAGATTATTCTAGTGATTCTAAGGTAATATATCGTCTTAATAATGGTGTTGCTGAATATTGTATTACATTAATTGGAAGTGCTAGAACTATAGGTGTTCCAACATGTGTAGCTGAAAGTGACTTATATTCAAGAAGTAATGTTCATGACATAGAATAAGCCCTTTACAAATTAAAGAGTAAATTAATAAAAAAATAGGCAATATTATTGACAATACAAAAATTGTAGTGATACAATTAAGTTAACAATAAGGAGGAAAAATGAAAAATAAGAAAGGTTTTACATTAGTAGAATTATTAGCAGTTATTGTTATTTTAGCATTAATTATGGGTATTGCTGTTGTAAGTATTGGTAGTGTATTACAAAGTTCTAAGAAGAAAATTATGTTTGAAAATGCACAAAGTATCCTTAATGGTGTAAAAAAACAATTACTAATTAATAATGATACTCCAAATGCATCAGGAACAACTTATTATGGATTCAATTCTGGATTACTTGATTCAGGTGGTGTAGAATCTCCATTAGGTGGTGATTTTGCATATCGTACTTTCAATAGTTCAAGTGACTCAAAGATCAATGATGGATCTACTGCAGTTCTATGGAAACTAGGTGGAACAGCTCCAACTGGTTGTGCTGCAAATGTTCAATCATATGTTTCTTATAACGCTACTTCAGGCGAATATTCTATTTGCTTAACTGCTGGCGCTGGAAACAATTATATTGATGGTACTGAAGCAAATGTAGTTGCTCAAGCTGATTCAGCACTTAAATAATTATTAAACTTCAAAAGCATTTCTTGTAAATGCTTTTTTTGTTGTAAAAAAAAGATATTTTTGATAAAATTAATATGGTGATTAGTGATGTTATATATTGGTTCACATGTAGGATTTAGTAAAAATGATCAACTAGTTGGTAGTTTAGAAGAAGCACTTAGTTATAAAGCTAATACATTTATGTTTTATACTGGTGCTCCACAAAATACTATGAGATATGCAATTGATGATGAATTAACTAAAAAAGCTTATGAAAAAATGAAGGATAATAATATTTTATTAGATAAAGTTGTTGTTCATGCACCATATATAATTAATTTAGCTAATCCAGATGAAGAAAAACATCAAATTGCCATTAATTTTTTAAAACAAGAAGTAGCAAGATGTGAAGAATTAGGAATTAAAAAAATGGTACTTCATCCAGGTAGTCATGTTGGAATTGGAATCGATAAAGGAATAGAACTTATTATTGATGGATTAAATAAATTCCTTGAAAAA
>JAEEGK010009324.1_pt1 | contig 22941 bp, 16 predicted proteins | sample 8958771 | NCBI WGS metagenome assembly JAEEGK01 (sample SAMN16246547, study PRJNA631951) | gut metagenome | biome: gut microbiome; feature: rumen; material: SC-attached | host: Bos | place: Iran: Karaj | collected 2018-10 | reverse complement strand
TGGTATTGATTTTCTCGTTTCTCCAATAGGTAATTAAGCTTTCTTCCCCAGCATAATTAACTAATATTTCATTGATCTCTTCTGCTTCGTCAGATGACATGACTGGTCGAGATACCTTTTCTTGATCTTCTTTGAGCTTTCTAAGATATTTTTCTTGTTCAGGTAAGGATTTATATGGAGCCCATTTTTTCATGCCGCGTTCACTCATTTTCTATGCCCTCCTATAAATTCATTTCTTTCTTTAACTGTGCTTTCTTCTAAAAGCGCTGAGGCGCGAAGCACAGAGTTCTTACCGTATTTTTGATGTAAAACATCAAGTGCCTTTTGAAGATTGTGTCTCGCTAATTGTTTTTCTTCATCTTCAAAGACATTTAATTGTTGATGAGAAGCAGGGCATAAATCCCCAAATGAAATACCGATGTTTCTAATTGGTAAGTCTTTTATATTATGTTTATAAATTTCTAAAATAGCGTCCACTAAAGTTTGTGTGTCATCAGTTGCGCTCAATAAAGTGCTTCTTCTTGCAAAGCCACCTAAATTCTTACTATAGCCAATAAAAATACCTACCACGTGTGTCATCTTTTCTTGGTTTCTCATTCTTGACGCTAATTCATCAACCATTTCTCTAATAATGGTCATCGCTTCATCTTTTTTATAATCTCTAAATAAGACTTGTGCTAAAGATAAACTCTTTTCTTTAGGTTCATATTTTTCATGAATATCCGCTTCATCAATACCATTAGCGTGTCTCCAAAGCTGTTCACCCATAATGCCAAATTTAGCTTTTAAATAATCAACATCACTAGTGGCAATATCTTTAACAGTAAAAATATTCATCGCATTTAACTTAGCTTCAGTTCTGCTACCAATACTCCAAACTTTTGATAGTGGTGTGATTGGCCATATTTTCTCTTTTATTTCAGAACTTTTAATTGTGGCAATGCCATTCTTTTCTTTTTTAGCGTAAATATCTAAAGCAACTTTGGCTAAAAAGAAGTTTTCACCAATACCGGCGGTTGCTTGTAAACCAGTATCTTCTTTAATTTGATTGATAATAGTTGTCACCATTTGTAGTGGTGTCTTTTTGTAATAATTTAAGTAAGTTGTTAAATCCACAAATGCTTCATCAATAGAATAGACATGCACATCTTCTTCACTCACAAAATGATATAAGACATTAATGACTTCTGCGCTTTTTTCTAAATATCTTTCCATCCTTGGAATAGCGTAGATATATTTAAATTTTCTTGGTAATTCTTTGATTCTACATCTTGAAGGAATACCGTGTTTCTTTAAATAAGGAGAAACGCTTAAAACAATCGTATTAGTACCTCTTTCTTTATCCGCGACAACAAGTGGTGTGGTCCATGGATCTAGACCACGATCAAGGCATTCAACATACGAATAAAAGGCTTTTAAATCAATGACTGCAATAGTGCGCTTTTCCATATGGGTGATAATGATTATACACATAAAAAAATATACTTTTCAGTCTTGACATACTTTTTTTGATATTTTCTTAATTTTTCTACGAAAGAATTATCGATTTTGTTAAAATAAATAGTGACCAAATCAGATTGGAGCATGTTATGGAAAATATTATTATCATCGTTTTAGCATCTCTCATCTTAGTGGCCATTATTGTGGCAATTATTTTGATTATTATTAACTCTAAGAAAAAACAAGAACCCGCTCCCGTTCAACAACTCGATTTAAAAGAAATAGGCGCTCTTTCTCAACAATTAACTAATCTTTCTCATGAAATGAAAGGCAATATCGAACTCGCCGTATCTAAAGAATTTAATAAGTTACTTCAAGAAAATAATAAAAGTAGTGAAGCGGGTAACGCTAAACTTGAAAGATTCCAAAACGGCATTACCGAATCTTTAAACAAACGCTTTGATGCCTTAAATGAACAAATTAATATTAAGCTCCTTGAGATTAATAAAAAAGTCGATGAAAAACTCCAAGAAGGTTTTAAAGGCACCGCTGAAACAATGGCGCAAGTCCGTGAACGTCTTCAAGCCATTGATGACGCCCAAAAGAATATTGAAAACTTATCTAAAGACGTCGTTTCCTTAAGAAGTGTTTTAGAAGGTAACCAATCTAGAGGACAATATGGAGAATATCAATTATCAATGGTTCTCCATAATGTGTTTGGGGATACCATGGGTTGTTATGAAGAACAATACACCATGAAAAAAGTTAAAGATGGTGATGATGTACGCGCTGATGCAGTGGTGTTTATGCCAGAACCAAACAAGATGATTTGTATCGACTCTAAATTCCCATTCCAAGATTATCAAAGAATTTTTGACACTGATGATCAAAATGAAAAAGAAAGATTAACAAAAGAATTCGGCAACGCTGTTAAAAAACACATTACTGTTATCAAAGATAAATATATCGTCGAAGGAAAAACCGCTCCTGAAGCTTTAATGTTTATTCCTAACGATGGTGTTTTCGCTTTCATCCATCAAAACTTAGATGATGTTATTGAATACGCTAGAAGTAAGAAAGTTATTTTAACTTCACCATCAACATTACCTGCTATCTTAGTCACCATTAATATGGTGAGAATTGAAGTGGAAAGAAGCAAAAATGCGGAAGAAATCAACCGTCACTTACAACGTCTCGCTAAAGACTTTGAGATGTTTGGTCGTGAATGGGAAAGTTTCTCCAATGCTTTAGATAGAACAACCAAAACAAGAGAATCCTTAGATCATCGTGTTGGTAAGATTACTAACAAGTTCCAAGCTATCAGCACTAGTAATGATCTAGAGGAAGACATCAAACAGATTGAAGGAGACAACAATGGTTAATTATAACGATCACAACCTCATCACATTTTCTAACAGCCTTTTAAAACATTTCGGTGTGAAAACTTTTCATCAAACCGAACCAGAAGTAGACAAAATCTTAAAAGGCCATAAGAAAGTCGTGGTCATGCTCTTTGATGGCATGGGTCAAAATATCGTTAGATTACATTTAAAAGATAAGGATTATATTAGAAGTCATTATCTATGCACAATTAACTCCACATTCCCTCCAACCACAACCGCAGCGACATTAGGTTTTTTAACTGGTAAATATCCAATAGAAACAGGCTGGATGTCCTGGACGCAATATTTCGAAGAATATAAAAGAAACATCATTTTATTTAAGAATGTTGACTATAACACTGATGAAAAACTAGAGCCAAGTAATATTGCAGAAACATTATTACCTACTAAGTCAATTTTAGAGTTAGTTAAAGAAAATAATGAAGACGTCATCGTGTTTGATGTTAAAAGATACCCAGTGGATCCTAATGGTCCAAAGAACTTTGGAGACTTTGAAAGAATTATTAATCAATCCATTAAATGCGTTGATAAATGCTTAGGCTATTTCTATTTTGATTCACCGGACTATGAAATGCATGAAACTGGTATCGATTCATTTAAAGTGCATCGCATTGTGAAAAGAATTAATCGAATCGTTAGGCGTTTAGCAAAAGCCAATCCAGATACATTATTCTTGTCTTTCGCTGACCATGGTCATATCAATGTTGAATTCTTAGACTTATGCGAACACGAAGACTTATATTCTTTATTAGATAAACCAGTTTCTTTTGAAAAAAGAACACCAACTTTTTTCATTAAGAAAGGCGCTAATAAGGAATTTGAAGAATTATTTAAAAAATACTATGGTGAACACTTCTTATTAATGAATAAAGAAGAGGTTTTAGAGTCTAAAATCTTTGGTGAAGGTGAAATTAATCCTAAAGCAGTGGCCTTTATTGGTGATTACGTGGCCACAAGCATTGATAAATACTGTCTATATGCCTCAAAAGAAATGGTGGACTTCGTTGCTTTTAAAGGACATCATGCCGGAAATACCAAAGAAGAAATGAAAATTGATATCTCCGCATACAATGTTTGATTGATTTTTTAGCGAATTATATTTATTATAAGAAACGCTATGGGTCCGTAGCTCACCTGGGAGAGCGCATCGTTCGCAACGATGAGGTAGCGAGTTCGATCCTCGTCGGATCCACCAATTAGCTGATGTTGTAGTTGTCCAAAGTCACTTATCTAAAATTGACCAAAGATAACTATTCTAGAAATAGTGGAGTCGATAGACCCGGACAATACTCACTCGTTGGAGTGGGTTTTTGTTTTTTGGCTTTTTATTTTATATATGCCATAATATACGTGCGAAAGAGAAATAATAGTATGGCAATTAAACCAACGCCCAAATTTTGCATACGCTGCGGATCTCCCATTAAACCAGGAGAAAAGTTTTGTGTGAACTGTGGAGCGCAATTAGTGAGAAATCTTTATGATAAAACCCCAATTGAACCCACAAAGATAGAACCAGCAAAGATCGAGCCGACAGAAATAGAGCCCACAAAGATAGAACCAGCAAAGATCGAGCCGACTGAAATCAAACCTACTGAGATTAAGCCGACTGAGATTGAACCGACACCTATCGAACCCACTCCAATAGAACCTACACCAATAAAACCAGGCGTCTTTAATAACAGGTTCTTTATGTTTTTTACTCATCCTAACATTTTGATATGGGGCGTTATCAACCTTGGTTCAACTTTATTCCATGTTATTTCAGTCACTAATGGTGGCTTTAACTGGTGGAACATATTCACATTACTTTTAATGCTCGGTTCATTATTTGAAGTGGTGTGGGGTGTGATAAAAGCACCAGTAGAAAAGACCAACCCTGATGGTTCGCCTAAGAGCAAAGGCAAAATCTTTGGTGATAAGATGAAATCTATATTTAAAGGCAATGGTCCAAAACCAAGTCCAAAAAACTTAATTGGCATTATTGGAAGTGGCATTGGAGTCCTTGCTTTAATTATTTTTATACTTGGATCATTATTCTCTGGTTTTAAAAACCATGTTGTTATAGATGGTTATACCTTTAGGTATTCATATACTAGCTATGGTTATAACCCTGAAACAGATTATGAATTAGTGACATTCTATCCTGGCTATAAAGCACGCAATACAATTTATAACAAAGGGGTAATTACATTCCAAGCCTACGGCCCATATTGGCGAATCGGCGATGAATGTGGTCTTAAATTAAAAACATGCGAAGTTGGCTCACTAAGTAATTGGGGAGAATGGGGCGTTACAACCAACTTTCATATCAATAGTTATAAAGATTTGCAAAGTGGTAGTACGCACTTTTATAGGACAGTGTAATTATGAATAGTGGCGCTAAATTATTCTTATTTATATTAATTGGCTGTGCTCTGGTTTTAATAATCACACTAGTTCTTATTGGTTTGCTTTCTAAAGGCAAAAAGATTAAAGGCGGCATAAAGTTTTTAGTGGTTATTCTTTCATTAATAACCTCTGCCGCTTTTGTGATTTTTCCACTTGCTTATCATAACTATATCGATGTAAATCTCCGTTATGGCTATTTCAAATCAGTAAACGAACAAGACGAAATCAAAATTACTAGACATTCTTGTGAATATATTTCTTACAGCGGTTCGAACTTATTAGATGGCACATGGACAATAGAAAATGACAAATTAACTATGAAATTTTCTAATGCGGAAAAAGTATATGAAGTCAAAGACTTAGGCACCAAGTTATATCAAAATGGTGAACTAGCTTTTAGATATATGAAGGACAAAAAAATATCATGAAATTCTGTGCGTATTGTGGTGCTAAATTAGAAGATGATGCTTTGTTCTGTCATATATGTGGTGAGAAATGCATCGAGTTTTTCGATGAAAACGAACCAGAACCCACTGAAGAAGAAATCGCATTAGCTAAAAAACAAGAAGAAGAACGTCTCGCTGAAGAAAAACGCCTTGAAGAAGAACGCAAGGCTAAAGAAGAAGCTGAACGCTTAGAAAAAGAAAGACTTGAACAAGCTCGTTTAGAAGAGGAAGCTCGCCTCGCTGAAGAAGCTCGTATCGCGGAAGAGAAACGCCTCGAAGAAGAAAGACTCGCAAAAGAAGAAGCTGAATGCTTAGAAAAAGAAAGATTAGAACAAGAACGTTTAGCGGAAGAAGCTCGTCTTGCCGAAGAAGCTAGGCTCGCTGAAGAAAGACGTCTTGAAGAAGAACGTAAAGCCCAAGAAGAAGCGGCACGTGTCGCAGAAGAAACTGCTAAAAAAGCTGAAATTGATCGTTTAGTAGAAGCTCGCCTAGCGGAAGAAAGAGAACGCATTAGAGAAGAAGAAAGAGCTAAGCTTGCTCCTAATCAAGAAGTAAGACCTGTTCAACAGGCATATATAGAAGAGCCAATTGAAGAAGAAACCCCAGAAATTAAAAAGGGCGGTTTCATAATACCCGCTATTATGGCCATATTGGCCGTTATTTGTGGCGCTATATTCTTAATTCTTAATAAACAAGGATTAAACTTTGCTTTTGCATTCACTGTGGCGGGTGTTGCTATAGCGTTTGTTGCTATTATCTTTTCAATTATCACATTAGCATCTAAAAAACGTAGCGGTGCCGCTAAATTGATTTGTTTATCAATTCTTTTGGTATCGCTTGGTATCATTGCTTATTTGTTTATTTTAATCCCATAGTTTTAAATATTAGGAGGGACGTGCTATGAAATTTTGTCCTAAATGTGGCACTCAATTAGTGGATGAAGCAAGATTTTGTTCAAAATGCGGTGCTGCGCAACCAAATATGGAGAATGCTCCAGCTCCGCAACCAGCAGCAGCGGTGCAACAAGCTCCAGCTCCTCAACCAGTTCCAGTTCAAGAGCCGAGTCAAATGACTCCTGGTCAAAGATATAATTATCTCAAACAAAACGATGAAAGATTTAAAGAGACCACGAAGGTTGTGTTCTTTCTTAAATTCGTTGGATTAATTAATTTATTGTTTATTATTCCTTGGCTTGTTTGTTATTTAGTTCCAGTGGGAACTTTAACGGGTATTGATGTTTCTGATTTCGGCAATAATCTAATGTCCGTTTCTGGTAAATCATTCCCATATAATTTTTCAATGTTTGAAGTGCAATTTACTTTGAGACAATGGGCGGATGCGGGTAATTATAAATTAACTCCAGACAATACATTAGGTAGTAACATTATGCCAAGTATCTTATGGTTTTTTGGCTTCTTATTTTTACCACTCCTTGCTGTCGTAGCAATCGTAGGTAATCCAAGAGGTTATATTCTAAGAACATATGAAAAGAATCCTCAAGAATTATATAAAGCTCTTAAAAACAACACGATTTGGATTTTTGGTCCCGCTCTTGCTCTTATTGCCATGGTTAATGCTATCGTAACTTATGCTAGTTGCACCGATCTTGATTATAGTGATGGTAAACAATATTTCTTAGGCATAATTACAGGAAATAAAGGTGGCTTAACCGCAGTAATTGTGGTCAGTGCTATCTTTATTGTCGCTATGATCGCGGGTTCAATTGTTCTAAGGATGCTACTTTTTAAAAAGATTAGTAAATACTATAAATAAAATTTCTATTTCTAAAAGAGATCAGGAACTAAAATCCAGGTCTTTTTTAGTTCATTTATTTTTGCTTCTCTTCTTTTTTCAAATCGTAAATATGTTCTGTTGCAAAATGAAGCTTAGTTAAATATGCCTTCTTATTAAGTGGGTATATAAAATACACATCCTTATTATCAGCGAGCTCTAAGAAAGCCCCTCTATCTTCGTAATTATATTCAATGTGAAGAGCGTAGCTTTGTAAACTTGAACGATGGAATGTGAAGTCATTATCTGTACCTTTAACATTAAAACCTTCATCGATGTCATGAGTTAAGTGGTGGTGACCTTCTAAAGGTACAAAACCAATACCTGCCCCCATTAATTTTTCCACTCGGACATCATCTTCAAAGTGATATGTACCATTAATAATCTCTTCTTTAACGCACTTCTTTTCCCATTTATACCATTTACTAATATATTCGAATTTGGTTTCACTATTTAAGCATTCCAAATGACCATTTTCTAAATAATCATAGGTAATACCACAGTGATTACACTTTAAGTGGTGGCCTTCTGATGACATTTCAAATTCAGTGCCACAATGTGGGCACTTGTACAAGATTCTTTCTAAACCAACTGCGCGATTTTCATATTTGATTTTGATGTTTTTAGCTTCCATCCAATCTTCTTCAGAAACATAGAATTTGCTTTCAATCTTTTCTTGAATCTCTTGTGCGCTTAAATTCTCTAGATCGTTCTTATCAATAATTGTTTCAACTTCGTTGATAATAGGTCTAATCTTTCTTACTTTACGGTCACTCCACTGTGGGCAGTATAAATAATTACCATGTTCCCTATTTAATACCACTGGAACATTAGCCATCTTTGCGAATCTACCCAAACTCTTATCAATTCTTTCTGTTTCACCCATAAAAGAATATCTTGCTTCTGGATAAATAACTAAAATCTTCTTTTTCTTAAGAACTTCTAAGTATCTAACCGCCCCTTTAGGGTCATTAGTGAACTTTCTTTTAGCAAGAACACCAATCCTTCTAAAAATAAAGAAACGAGGGATGAATTCTTCAACGGTACTAATCCAATAGACTTTATGTGGGAATGTTAAACATAGAGCCATATAAAAGTCCAACATGGAGGCATGTGTACTAATCAAAATATATGGTGGTCTTGGTAACTTATTATTTTTAACAATTTTCGCGCGATTTTTGATTTTATTAACTAAACCAATAATCCAAATGACAATATAAAAGATAGTCCAAGTCCTTTGATAAGGGAGATCTGGAGTAATCTCCGGATACTTCTTTTCTTTCGCCATGTAATTATTATAACCAAAGTATAATACTTGTCCTTAAAAATGAGCGAATAACAAAAGATGGACTATATTTTTTTCATGCGAGTAACGTTCGCGAACACGTGCAAAAAATAATGATTATTAGTAAAAAACATATAAAAAGGTTGAATATGTAACCTATCTTGCTACTTTTTCCAGTTTCAAAAAAATTATAGCAAATGCAAAAAATGGTCGTATAATGGAGCCATAAACTCCCGGTCGTAATGCTTCATCTAATAATGTTTATTTGGTGTAGTTTTAATGACCCCTAGGTACATATGTTTTGAAAGGAAACAATTCAATGAAAAAAAGAAGTTTATCTTTAATGATTACAGCGTTAAGCCTTTCTGGTTTGTTACTCGCAGGTTGTAACATCCAAGGCCCAAATGCCGCGATCAACAGCAGAGCCGGTACTTATGAAAAGCAACAATTATATCAATTGTATGCAGCTGCCGGTGGCACAATGTCTTATGACGAATGGTTAAATTCTGTTAAAGGCGCCGACGGTGCGTCTCTCTTAGCGGACAGAAGAAACCCAACTGATGCAGATGGCAAGAATGGTGACGTCTTCATCAACATCGAAACATGGGATGTATTCCTTAAAGTCGGTGGCAAATGGAGCCCAGCCGGTAACATCAAAGGCGCTCAAGGTGAAAAGGGCGAAAAAGGTGACAAAGGCGATAAGGGCGACAAAGGTGATAAAGGTGACACCGGTGCCCAAGGTCCTCAAGGCGTTCAAGGTGAACAGGGCCCACAAGGTGAACAAGGTCCTCAAGGCGTTCAAGGTGAACAAGGTATCCAAGGTGAACAAGGCGTTCAAGGCGAAAAAGGCGAACAAGGTGTTGGCATCAAAGAAATCAAGAAAACAGGTAATGACGGATATTGTGATATCTATACAATCTTCCTAACCGATGATTCTGAATATGAATTCAAAGTTCCAAACCGTGCCGTTTCTATGGAAGTGGAAGACACTAGATTGGATAACGATGACAATCCATATCCATACTTTGCTAACACATCCGCTCCATTAGGCGTTGAAGTAACTGTTGAATTTGCTGATGGAAGTGAAGAAGTCATTGATGATGAAGCTTACGTAGTAACTGATTTTGATCTCTCAGCTGTAGGTAATGGCGAAGCCAAAATTACATTTGGTCCATTATCTGAAACACTTGCCTATCAAGTTGCCGATATTTCAGAGTATATCTATGCAGACTTACTTCTCGAAGACGACACACTTGTCGACAAGGTTCCTGGATTAAGCTCAGGCGTTGAAGATTATCAATACGAAGGTGGCCAATTATTTGTTATCTTCGAAGAAGACCTCGAAGCAGCAGATGTTATTACACAATATGGTGCAGAATTATTAGCTGCTAACTGGACAGAAAATGGTGCTGACTCTTATGGTGATATGCATTATAAATCACCAAACGGTGAATTAGATATATGCCCATGGAGCTATTATGATATAGCGGTTATTGTTGATATTAAGAATATTAAACCATTACCAACACCAGAAAATTCCACCTTACAATCAATCATGTGGGGCGTCTTAGAACCATTCTATAGCCCAACTTATGCATGGGATGATTTAGTTGGATATAACGTTATTCAATCTATTGATGAAGATGAAGATGACGTTATTGATGGATATTCTGCTTACATTGGATTCGGCTCTGGTAGCGCAAGCTATCTTGGTGCCGTTATTGATACAGTCGATGGTAAACTACCAAGATATTTCGTGAGTGATGGTAAGAACTATCAAATCACATACCAAGGCTCAACCGCTTTATTGAGACAGTATTACACATCTGATGGTGCTTTCCTTGTCCAAGTCATTGCTAACGTCTACAATAGCAAACTATACGCAGACATCTACGTTTTACCAGCCCCAACCGGTGATGGTGAATAATACTCACATCTAATTAATTAAAACAAGGTCATGTCTTCACGGCATGGCCTTTTTTGTGTGTCTAAATATTCAATACATAAAAATTCAATTATTGACAACTTTGTCCATAGGAATATGTCAACTTTGCGGTCTTTTTATATCCTTGTTATTAATTAAATATATTTAGTAATATTGTCAATTTTTTGCGTTGTTGAAATTCTTATGTATTTTTATGAATTTTCTTGAATATTAAATAATTTATTCGTATTATATTAGTGTCAGGAGGTAAATAAATGGCAATAGAATGGTTTAGCTCAGAAGCAAAAAATGGCGCTGCCTCTTTCTACAGCACAAATATCACATTAAATACCATCGCTTCAGTGCCACTTGAGAGTGCGTATCGGATACAAGTGGGACTCGATGAAAACAAAAATGTTGTTATTCAGCCGTTAAGTAAAGAGCAAATGCGCGATGGAGATTTAAACGGCTATGCAATTTATCAGATCTCCATCAAAAAGACTTATGCAAGGATATCTTCCACGGACTTAATGAGGAAGGTAGCCAAAGCACTAGGTATCGTACTTGATGAAAAGCCAATCAAATACGGTACAACGTGGGATGTAAAAGAAAACATGCTCACGATCCATACCGGAATATAAGGAGGAAACAAAAATGGAATGGTTATTTATTTTACTAGGTGTAGCGTTAGTGATTCTTATCGTAATTTTCATTCTCTGCTCTTACACCAAAGCAGGACCAGATGAAGCAATCATGATCTCTGGTTTAGGCAAAAGAAAAATTTTAAGAGGAAAGGCTGGCTGGAAAATTCCTTTCTTACAAAGAAAAGACAGATTATCACTCAAGGTCTTCCAAGTTGACATCAAAACACGTGAATCAATTCCAACAAATGAATTCATTAACATCAATGTTGATGGTGTCGCTAACTTAAAGATCTCCAGTGATCCAGAATTACTCGAAAGAGCCTTCGAAGCGACATTAGGCATGAACCAAGATGACTTAATTGAACAAGTCAAACAAGTTCTTGAAGGCAATATGCGTGAAATCATTGGCACAGTTGGTATTCGTCAATTAGTCCAAGACAGAAAAGGTGTTGCGGAAGCTGTTAAAGAAAATGTTATTCCAGACATGAGCAAATTAGGTTTGGAATTAGTGAACTTCAACATTCAAAACTTCTCAGATGGCAACCATGTGATTGAAAACTTGGGTATTGATAACATCTCTCAAATCAGCAAAGAAGCGGCTATTGCTAAAGCAAATGCCGATAGAGATGTTAGCATCGCCAGAGCTAAAGCGGCTCAAGAAGCCAATGAAGCAGAAGTCAATTCCAAAACCGTTATCGTCCAAAAGAATACAGAATACTCTTTAAAAGAAGCGGAATTAAAGATCAAAACAGATACCGCAAGAGCGAATGCGGATGCCGCTTATAAGATTCAAGAACAAAAGAGACAAGAAGAAATCAATACCGCGACAGTTAACGCTGAAATTTCCAAGAGAGAAAGAGAAGTCGAACTTGGTAATAAAGAAGTCGAATTAACTGAAAAGAAATTAACCGCGGAAATCAACAAGAAAGCCGAAGCGGAAAAATACGCCGCTGAAAGACTCGCTGAAGCAGAACTCTACAAGAGACAAAAAGCTGCCGAAGCCGAACTTCTTGAAGCTCAAAGAAAAGCCGAAAAGGTCAAAGTGGAAGCTGAAGCTCAAAGAATTGCTAGAGAAAAAGCTGCTGAAGCTGTCAAATTAGAAGCTGAAGCCAACAAACAAGCTGCCTTCGCAGAAGCTGCGGGTATTGAAGCCAAAGGTAATGCAGAAGCTAAAGCCACAAGAGAAAAAGCTGAAGCTATGAAAGCCTTCAACGATGCTGCTACCTTAAAGTTAGTCTTAGATAGTGGTGTCTTACCAGAAACAGTCAGAGCATATAGTGAACCAATCGCTGCTGCATTAGGCCAAATCGATGGCATCACAATGTACGGTTCTGGCAACGAAGCCAAATTAGTGGAAGAGATTCAACAACATGGCGATCAAATCTTCGCTGGTATCAATAAGACACTCGGCATCGATTTGAAATCAGTCCTTCTTGGCTACTTAGGCCCAAAGGTCTTGAAAGATATCAAGAATTCAAAGGAAGATAAATAATAAATTTCTCCGGGATACCCTCACAATTGAGTGGGGGTATCTTTTATTTTGGTGTACAATGAATCTTGGCTATGACATATAAAGAGTTAGAAAAATACTTAGAAGAAAACGGAAACAAGGAGTTCGCTGACTTTTCTAAAACCGTATCCAATAGTGAATACCTTGTTTTTGGCGTTAAGAACCCTGTTTTACGCCAAATCGTAAAAGAACACGTCAAAGATGAAGAATTAGCCTTAGATGACTTTAAAACAGGTAAATATCTAGAAATTGACTTCATTTATTTTGGTTTAGGCCTTTCTAGAATCAAAAATATTGATGAACAACTAGATTTTTTAAAACAAAATATTAAAAAGGCTAAATCATGGGCAATCACAGATACCGCTTCTACGTTTTTAAAGAAACTAACATTTGATAAATACTGGCCATTCTTCCTTTCGCTTGTTAAATCGCCTTTTACATACGATAGACGTATGGCCTATGTTCTTGGATTAAAGCTCGCAAAAGATAAAAAGATATTAGACATCACTAAATACATCAAAAAAGATGATGAATATATGGTGATGATGGCAGAGGCCTGGCTGTTAGCGACAGTGGCTATCTATTATCCGAATGAAATATATGAATATCTCCTTAAATGTGAAGATATAATTCTAAAAAGAAAGACAATCTCCAAAATGGTGGATTCTTTTAGAATAGATGAGGCCACTAAAGAGAGATTTAAAGGACTTAGATAATATGAAAAAACCAATTATTGCGACACTAATGATGATACCATTCCTCACTCTAGGGGGATGCGCTACTAAGGCTAATAATGATATCAATCAATATGAGACTTTATTAAAACAATCAATTAATAATTCTGATTTTCATAGTGAACTTTATGTTTTTCCTAACAAGATAAACACCGAAAACGCTATCGCGTTCTCTTATAAAACTAGAGAAGACCTATTTACTGGTTCATATCTTTTATATTTACTCATGAAATATGACCAAAACCAATTTAACGCTGAACTAGAAAGACTAGACGCCATAAAAGCGGATATCGAAATACCAAACAATGTCTTTAAAACCAAAAGCATTATAAAAGACACTGATACATCACAATATGTCACTATCACTCAAAATTCCCGTTATGAATATGTGAAATATAATAGTGAAACACTAGAAATAGCCTATGTCTCTAATCAATTATTCACTTGGAGAGAAACTGGCATAAAGAATGAATGCTTATATCAAGATATCAAAGTCCCAGCGGAACTAGATGATGGTGATAATTCATACAATATGTATTATTACCGCGTAGATGATATCGGCTATTACGTAAAATAAAAAAAGGAAACCTCCCAGTGGACAGGACTAGGAGGTTTTTTATTTATGTGGTTATTTACCGCGATAACCACTTCCACTAATAAGACGTTATAGCAGTAGTGGTTTTGCTAAAAAAGAAAAGAAAAAAGGATCAGAATTTCTTCTGACCCTATTTTTATTCAATCTCGAATATTATTCGAAGAAGAGAATTTCTGTTGTGTTATTAGCTGAGTTGTAGTTAGCAGAGACTTGGTGGTCAACAGCATTAGCGTAGTATGGACCACTTGAGCCATTCTTTAATGTGTAACCAGCAGCAAGAACGATTGGTTCAAGAATAGCTGTGATAGCAGCAGATTGATCGCCACTAACGATAACGAGGAAGTAGTGGTAACCACTTGCAACGTCAGATTCCATTGCGAAGCCAGCGCCAGCAGCATCTGGTAATGGTTCAGCAAGTGTGAATCCTAAATCGTATTGTGTTAAGAATGCATTGAGTTCTGTTAATGGGAATTCAGCGAGATCAAATGTAACTGGAGCAGTATAGCTTGGCTTGAAGAGGATGTAGCTTGTGTAATCACCAACATATAATTTAGCACCTGAAGCACCGAATGCTAAGTTGTGGTCACCATAGCTATCAAGTGTATCGGTCCAACCATAATCAGCCATAGCAGCAGCGAAGGCATCCATTTCGTCTTTGTTAGAACCATAGAGCTTAGCGTTAACACCATCAAGGATGAAGTATGCATCTGGGTTAGCAGCAACGTATTCAGCAGCGACGACAGCGACATCGATACTAGCGAATGTGCTTGTAACGTATGCATCGATATCAGAAACAGCGTAAGGAACGACTGGAGCTGGAGCAGCTTCGATTAAGCAAGAGATCTTAACATAACTGTAGTAGTCTTCAACTTTTAAGCAGACATTGTCATCACCAATGTAAGCTTTGAAGTCATCTTCGAAGTAGTCACTGTAGTAGTTGATTTGCCAACCAGCAGCTTCTAAAGCGGCAGCGAAGTCACCCATTTCTGCGGTGTTGGAACCATAGATCTTGTAGACTGCGCCTTCATCAGCGGATTCATAATATGCATTTTCAGAAGCAGCAACGTATTCTGGAACTGCGACTGCAATGTTTTGACCAGCATAGTATTCAGCGATCTTATCGTTGACTTCATCAACGCCTGGGAGATCGATGACTTCACCTGTTGGGATATAGGAACCATAGAATCTAATAGATGTATAACCACGTTTGTATGTGATGTACATGTATGTCATACCATCGTTTGGTAATTCATAGTCTTCATAGTAGTCTTCCCAAATGAAGCCAGCGGCTAAGACGTTAGCAATCATTTCTTCTGTAACGTCACCAGCGGTTAAGATTTCACCATTGATTCTGTATGTACCGATGTGAGCACCGCTTGTGTATTCTGTCTTTGTTGATTTAACGTACCAATCAGCATCAACGTTAACGCCTTCGAATCTATTTTCTTCTAAGAATGCTTCAGCGATGAGTTCTTCTGGGAAGCCAGCGTTCTTTGTAAAGCCGTTTTCTTCGAAGTATTCTTCGTTGAATGGAAGTGTTTCGCCAAAGAATCTAGCGTATGTCCAACCATCTTTTTCTTGCATTGTGAGGTATGCATCGTTATCTGGATCGAATTCAGCTTCAGCATCACCCTTGGCATCGAAGTAGACTTTGTAATCTTCTTCATATAAGAAGCCAGCGGCTAAGGCTTGTGCGCCTAAAGCTTCAGCATATAAACCTTCAGTAGCGAGTAAGTCGTAGTAGTATTCACCACCGTTGATACCAAATTTTTCATACCATGTGCCATCGTTATTGACACCAGCGAATCTGTCAGCGCCAACTGTTAAGGCAACGTGGTCTGCTGGCCAACCATCAACAGCTTCAAAGCCTTGTTCTAAGAAGTAATCAGCTGAGAATGGTGGGACATATTTTGGCATATAGACGTTGATAACGTTACCGGCATCAAAGCCAAAGCCAACTTCAATATCAATACCACTTGCGGTTGTTTTAATGTAGTTAGTGGTGGATGTTGTATAAATACCACCTTGTGTGAAGCCTGCGGCTAATAATTTGTCACCATAGTCTTCAAGGACGAAGTTTTCACTTGAGTCCCAAAGGTACCATAAGCCAATACCATAAGAGGATTCGTAGCCATTATAGTAACCGAATTCAATTGTTTCTTCTTCATAGTCAGCGAATGGAAGTGTTTCACCGAGGTATTTGATCATATCGGCGGAAACTTCAGCGTTCCATTGAAGTTCACCATTGAGGTTTGCGACTTTCTTCCAGAAGCCATTAGCTTTTTGGTAGAAGTCTTTATTAACAAAGTCGAAGTATGTATCGCCATCATTACCTAAATCATTGGATGGACGACCATTACCGGAGAGGAAGGATGTGCCATCTTTACCATCAGCGCCATCTTTTCCATCTTTACCATCTTTGCCGTCAAGACCATCTTTGCCGTCTTTACCATCGACGCCATCTTTGCCGTCTTTACCATCGACGCCATCTTTGCCGTCTTTACCATCGACGCCATCTTTACCGGCAGGACCTTGTGGACCTTGTTCACCTTGTGGGCCTTGAGGACCAATTTCACCTCTATCGCCCTTTTCACCTTGAGCACCTTTGATGTTGCCGGCTGGTTGCCAAGCACCACCAACTTTAATAAAGAGGTCCCAAGTTGAGATATTGACGAAAACGTCACCATTTTTACCATCTGCATCAGAAGGGTTTCTTGTGTCCGCTAAGAGTGACGCACCGTCGGCGCCTTTAACGGAAGCTAACCATTCATCATAAGACATTGCACCGCCGGCAGCTTTGTACAATTGATAAATCTGTTGCTTTTCATAAGTGCCAGCTTGACTGTTGATCGCAGCGTTTGGACCTTCGAAGTTGCAGCCCGTTAAGAGCATGCCAGCTAATGCCAAACCTACAAACATTTTTGAAGTTTTTTTCATAAACTGTCTTTTTCTCCTTTTAAAGATATAAATTTGCCTACAATCATATTTCAATGTGCGACACATGACAATAATAAATATTTATAGATTTATACGATGAAAAGTAGCGATTTTTATGACAATTTTGATAATGAAAAAAAGACAATCATGATAAAAAATGATTCCTATTTATTTATAAATATAGTGTCAAAATTACTATCAAAGTGATAGAAGTTTTTAGTGGTCAAGAATGACAAAAATAAATGTTACAAAAAATAAAAAAGTGTAAACAAATGATAGCCACACTCTCAATTTAATATTTATCAAAATATTCGTTTAAATGCTTTAATCGCAAGATTTTATGATATACGCATCAAAAAACGATTGCAAGAAAATAATGCAAAATTAGGTTAAATTATTTTTTATTGCTGTTTAAGAACTCTAGCAATTCTTTTTCTCTTAATGGCTTAGTGAAGTAGTAGCCTTGGACAAAATCGATCTTCTTATTTTTAGACATCGCTAATTGTTCTTCGTTTTCTACGCCTTCAATAACGATTGGGATTTCCAAACTTCTGAATAAGTTAACAGCAGCGTCAAAGAAGACTTTCACGTTAACAGCTTCTCCTAATAAGGATTTATCTAGTTTAGCAACACTAAATGGTAGTGTGATGAATCTCGCCATATTAGAATAGCCACTGCCGAAGTCATCCATCGCAAACTTGATACCGTGTTGGCCCAAATCGTTCATAAACTCTCTGGTCTTAGTTGGATATTTCACCGCGATTGTTTCAGTAATCTCAAGGCAAAGTCTATTTGGATCAACTCCATATTGGTTAATTGTCTTAAGGAATCTTTCACTTGGATTATTAAAGAATTCCGCACAAGAGATATTAACTTCTAAGCTTTCGATTTCTGGATGTCTTTGTAAGAATGCGCATGTTTCATTTAAAACAAAGAAGTCGATTTGATTAGCTAAACCAAAGCTTTCGGCAATTGGAATAAATTCACCTGGGCCGACATAACCTAGTTCATTGTTATCAAGTCTAATCAATGCTTCGCAATGATTAAAACACTTTTTCTTCATATCGAAGATTGGTTGATAAACCATATATAAACCGGTCTTTGTTTTTAAGCAGTTTTCTAAGATATCTCTAATCTTCCTATCTCTATTAACACGGTCCATGAATTCTTGACCTAATTCAATACAGTTAGAATCTTTAAAGTTAATTGCAGATAGTGTTCTAGCCACAAAGTTGTTATATAAATCTGAATTATAGAAAGCCATATTATTAACAAAATAGAAAAGATTAATAGTGAGAACTACTTCGTTACCTTTAACACGTACTGGCTTATCAAATCTCTCTTTGATTGCGTTAACCATTTCTAATTGCTCTTTTTCGTTTCTTAATAAAACAACGAAACGTGAAGAAGTGGTTCTAAAAATAAATGATTTCTTGTTAACGCCTTCAATGAACTTTCTAACGATAGAAACGAGTTCGTTAGAAGCGACAACACCGAACTTCTCAGAGAACATGCCAAAGCTTTCAATATCAAAGATGATGTAGTGTTTCCTTTGCTTTTCAAATCTTTGAACGTTGATATATTCGATAAAGGCTTCATTATTAAAAGCTTTAGAGAAACGGTCGACCTTAACGTCAGGATCGCAAACAGAAACAATCGCAAGCATGACAGATAAGGTAAATGAAGCACCAGAAAGAATAACTTGTGGATATAATGTTTGAAGAATCGCGGCGGTAGCGACAATGCCCATAACACATAATAGTGTGAACAATAATTGCTTAGGTAATATTTTTCTAAAGACAATAGTGTATGTAAGAGTGGCCACTGTATTAAAGCCCCAGTTAATTACATATAGCAAAATGAATAAACCAGGTCCAGGAAGGAAATCATAGACACCGGTTTCTGAGTTTAAAACAAAAGTAAAGTTCAAATGGTGGAGACAGTTGGTAAACATGAAAATCGCCCCTAAGGCTGATGGAAGAATAGTTAAAAGATAAATAGGGGAATATCTTAATGATTTACCAATGGAATAAAACACATACGCAAAGAGGAGATAAGACTCCACAAGTTGCATAAAGAAATATAGTTCAGCAACCACTTCAACCCAAGCGATTGGAACGACATTGGAATTATCTAATAAAACACAGAATAAGATACTTAATGATAAGTTAACGACAAGAGTGATAAGAGCGACACCAAAGAGGCGATAAGTAGATACAGGGAACTTTTTTCTACCATAGTAAGCAATCGTAATTGCCACAAGGAACACTAACGAACAAACTTCGAAATAATAGTTAACGTGTAGATTACTTGGGAGAGCGCCGATTGATGATAATAATGTCATAATACTTTTGTATTTTAACAAATAAATTTCTTATATCAATGCCAAACTATTTTGTTTACTTTTTCTAATTAATTTTTACTTTTGAGCCAATATAATTTATGTCTTGATGTAGTCAAATCTTTTTGCATAAAAAACGATAAAGAAATATTTTTAAAAAGTTGAGAAAATTTGATTAAGAAAAAACGATGGAAATGGTATCAATTTTCATTGACTATTTTTTATTATTTGTAACATTTAGTTTTCTTCTCTTTTTCTTAGTGGTTTTTATCAAAACAGCCAACATGGAATATAAAATTCCAAGAAAATTTTTTTATAAAACTTTTTAAGAATAAATGAGAAAAAATCACAAAACACACTTAAAACTCTTAACAAAAAATATTGCAAAAGTGTTTGTCATGCACGCGTTTTCGTGTATGATTTATAGCCAATAGGGGAAAAGGGTATGAAAAAGCTAAATAAATTAACTATTACTCTAGGCGTCTTCTCTTTGTTATTAACTGCATGTCAAGGTACCACTGTATCAAGTTCAAGTTCAAGCTCGAGCTCAAGCTCAAGCACTAGTGTCGCTCCAAAAGAATATACGGTCACATGGAAAAACTTTGACGGAACTATTTTAGAAGTTGATGAAAAAGTCCAAGAAGGAACTAATCCAAATTATAACGGACTAGATCCTGTTAAGGCTGCTGACGAACAATATGACTACACATTTGCTGGTTGGACTCCAAGTCTAGCGCCAGTCACAAGCAACATAGATTATGTCGCTACATTTAAAGAAACACTTAAGAAATACGAAATCGTTTGGAAAAACTATGATGGTAACGTTTTACGTGTCGATGAAGTCGAATATGGTAAAACTCCTTCCTATAGTGGTGCCACTCCAACAAAACCACAAACAGATCGTTTTTCATATGAATTTACTGGTTGGACTCCAGAAGTAGTGCCAGTCACTGGCCCAGCGCAATATACTGCGACTTTTGAAGAAGGTCCAAGGAAATATACAGTCACTTGGATGAACTACAATGGCGTCATCTTAGAGACAGATAACAATGTACCGTATGGCACGGTTCCTACTTATGATGGGGCTGAACCACAAAGAATTGGTGATGGTCGTTTTGACTACGCTTTCAAAGGTTGGTCTCCAGAAGTTGGTCCTGTAACAGGTGATGTTACTTATGTCGCAACATTCACTTCAAACATCAAAAGATATACAGTCACTTGGTTGAACTATGACGGTTCAACATTAGAAGTCGATGAAAATGTCGCTTATGGTTCTATTCCAACATACGATGGTGATAGACCAACAAAACCAACAGTGGGTGGTTTCAAGCAAACATTCTCTGGTTGGTCTCCAGAAGTGACTGCGGTTACTGGTAATCAATCATATACCGCTCAATTTGTTAACGGTGACCCAGTATTTAGCTTTGATTTACTCGACTATCAATTACAACCAGGCGCTAAAAAATCTGATTTACAAGGTGCGCCTTGGATTAACTCAAACCTCAATGGTCAAATTAACAAGATTAAAAAGCCATCATTAAAAGATGACTTCTATGCCTCCGTTAACTATGAAAACATTCTTTCTGGTGATGATGGTGCATTCGGTAGATCTGATCAATTAGTCAACCAAGCTATCTATGATATTTTCTATGGTGATGAAACCATCAATAACGATATTCTTTGGGCTTTTGGTAATTTAGCAACCGAAGGCGATGCTTCAGGTGCCGCTAGTTATATTTCTTCATTCAATTTAGATAGTTATTTAAGCAGCAAAGATGCATTTACATCAGCTGCGCCACTTTTCACGATCAATAAAGATGGCGATAGTTATGAAATCGGTGTTGATGATGGCTACTTCAATGGCAACTACAATAGTTTATCTATGATTTGGCTTTATAGCACATATCAAGGTGGCCAAGTCTTCGCTCAAGAATTATTCAAAGTCCTTGATATCTTAGATGACGCTTTTGGTGTTTCCACAAGCGAAGCTGAAAGAAACGCCGCTGGTGATATTGAATATGATTTCATTAGTACTGCTTATTCTCACTACAATGGAGGCTCAACTGGTTATGAAACTAATGAAATTCCATGGGCTCCTCTTAAAAGTGCTTTATTAGATTTAGGCGTCGCCGAAGATGCTATGATTTGGATTCCAAATCACTATGATTCTGTCTTCTATAATATCTATGAAAATTATGCTGTTAATAAACGTGCAGCATTAGAAAACCTTATTAAAATAAGAATTGAATTTGCTTGCCGTTTCCTCGCTGGTATTTACAATTACAAAAACCTCAACGTGAGTCTAACAACAATGTATAGATATTCTAATGGCCTTATGTTTGGTGATGAAGCTTATATCCATTACTATGATGGCGATCGCGCCTTAACAAAAATAGCAACCGCGGCGTTCCCAATTCTTTATGAACAATCATATCTTGCCACTCAAGGTAGTGAAGTAATTAAAGAGAAAGTCGCACAATTAATCACTGATATCTTGCATGGCTTTGAAGAAATCTTCGCGGAAGAAACATGGCTTAGCTATTCCACAAGACAAAGAGCGATTAGAAAAATCCAAATGATGAAATTTGAATCATGCTATCCAGATTTCTATAAAAACTTCGTTGAAATTCAAGATGATGATTTAGACACTGTAACTGGCGCTACCTTGTTAAATCGCTACCGTGCCGCCTATGTTGACACTATTTTAAGTGGTATTTCATTACCAAGTGATGAATGGAGTACGATGCCAACATACACAAATAACGCTTTCTATAGTCCAACAACTAACTCATTCGTTATCCTTAACGGTCTTGTTAGAGGATTCTTATATAGCGAAGATACCGAAGTGTTATATGGCACATTAGGTACTGTTATCGGTCATGAAATTACACACGGCTTTGATAGCAGTGGTTCACAATTTGATGAATATGGTAGACAATCCAGCTGGTGGGAAAATGCTGACTGGAACAAATTCCAAGCCAAAGTGCAAAAGATGGTCAACTTCTATAACAACATCACTCTTTATGGCGACACTAAAGCTATTGGTGAAAAGAATAATACCGAAGCAACCGCTGATATGGGTGGTATGAGAGTCATGTTGCACTTAGCTAAGAAGATTCCTAACTTCGACTACGACTTATTCTTCAGATCATATGCTTATGTCTGGTGCAATGCTCCATTCGGTATGGATTATGCTCAAACCCTTAGAGAAGATGAACACCCATTCCATTATTTAAGAGCGAATGTCACCTTAGCCCAATTCGATGAATTCGTTAATTTCTATAACATCCAACCAGGCGATGGTATGTACATTCCAGAAAACCAAAGAGTTAAGATTTGGTAATCAATAAATAAATATAATAAGGTGACCTCATCCCCCACTTATAGAAGATGGGGGCTTCCCACTCAAGAGGTCTATTAATCTCAGTATCAATGGGCTATCCCCGAGAGTCCCTCGGTTAAGGATATTTTTAACAAGGTATCCAACTTGTTTAGATTAGAAC
>JAEEGK010009323.1_pt1 | contig 22941 bp, 17 predicted proteins | sample 8958771 | NCBI WGS metagenome assembly JAEEGK01 (sample SAMN16246547, study PRJNA631951) | gut metagenome | biome: gut microbiome; feature: rumen; material: SC-attached | host: Bos | place: Iran: Karaj | collected 2018-10 | reverse complement strand
ACCCCACTGGGGTTACGACTATGAAAATCTGCGTTTCATAGAAATCAGCAATTCGGTGCCGACCGATTACGAAAAATTTGAATATAAAAATCCAAAATATATCACTAAAGTCGTGGATTGAGAATCCCTCGGCTTCGCCGCAGAGAATGACTAGAAACAAAAAAAACTCGCGGGTTCACATCAGACCGCGAGCTTTTTCAATTGCAATTACACTTTGTGCAGGCTTTGCGTCTTGGGGCCTTTCACGCCGGCAGGGAGAATCATCATGACCTTTTCCATGCGGGTGCCGTCCATGCGCAGAACGCGGAAGGTGTAGCCTTGAATCTTGACTTCGGCGCCCGGCGACGGAATGATTCCAAGCGTTGCCTGAATCAAACCAGAGAGCGTTTCCACGTGGGAATTCTCAGGCGGCTTCAGTTCAATGTCGAGTTCGTATTCCAAATCCGAGAGCGTCATCAACGGGTCGAGAATGTAGCGGCCGTCCTTCAACTTCTGCACGTCCTCGTCTTCGTCCATGTCATCTTCGTCGCGGATTTCGCCGACGATTTCTTCGAGAATATCTTCAAGCGTCACAAGGCCAGCCGTTCCGCCGTACTCATCGACGACAATCGCGAGCTGGTTACCCGTCTTGCGGAGTTCCGTCAACAAGTCGTCAATCTTCTTGTGGTACGGCACATAGACCGGCGGCATCACGATTTTCATCAAGTCAAACGGCTCGTCGTGATGTTCCGTAAACCATTCCAAGAAGTCGCGGTTCGAAAGAATACCAACGATGTTATCGACAGTATCCTTATAGACGGGCAAGCGCGAATGGCGTTCGTTGTTCAAGACCTTCACCAAATCTTCCAGCGACGTATCGACATCGATGGCGCACATATCCACACGCGGCGTCATGATTTCGCGCACCGGCGTTTCCACGAAATCGAAGATGTTGAGGATCATCTGGCGTTCTTCTTTTTCAAGACCTTCTTCGCTGAGCGAAGAATCCGAGAGATCCGCTTGCACAGCGTCACGGCGTTCTTCGGGCAAGAAGCTGAGCTTAGCATCATAACCAAGCGCATTTAGGGTCTTTACATACAAAACATGACATACTTTACCCACAGGCACAAACGGCATGCGAATAAGCCTGTAAAGCGGAACAAGGATTACAGATAAAGTATCCGGTTTTAGAATTCCGATAATATTCGGGCAAAAGATTGTAACAACATAAATCACGGCACTCGCACATACCATGTATGCCAGAAGCCCGAGCAGCCAGTAATCGTGGATCCACTGCCACGGTGCGTTCATAAACAAACAATAGCCGAACACGCCTATTCCCACGTCCGAGAAAATGCGACCGATAGATACGGTCTCGTTATAGCCTCCGGTTTCGACAATCTTTGCAATCTTCTCTTCGCGGTCCGTGCGATCACGAGAATCACGCTTGGCGTAAATAGCGGCAAAGACTGCCTTGACCAGAGTAAACGACGCTGAAATAAAAATAAAGACGCAGAGAAGAACAACTACAATGGAGTTTGCATCACCCATTTTTCATGCACTCCTTGTCCTTGTACGGATCCAGTCCCAAGAACTCGCATTCACGTGCACGCATAATCTTGCGTTCGGCAGCCTTCATGTGGTCGTACCCCGACAGGTGGAGTAGTCCGTGGACAATCACACGCTTCATCTCGGCAAAAAAGCTATTGCCGTATTCCGGAGCCTGACGTTTGACCTGATCTCTGGCGATATAGATTTCACCGAGCATCGTTTCTTCGCCCGGAAATTCTTCGTGCCATTCAAACGAGAGGACATCCGTTACCTTGTCTAAACCGCGGTAATTCTTGTTCATCTCGCGCACAAACTCGTCCGTGCAGAGTACTATGTTTACGTTGTCTTCCTTACCTTCTTCGGCGAGGAGTTTGCGGGCCATCACTTCGAACTTGTCCTTCCACGGGAAAGTTTCGATATTCCCCTCGCACAGGAAATCGATTTTATACTTTTTCTTTTTACTAGCAGGGTCTGGCATTAAATGTTATACCACTTCTTTAATACGTTGATAATGGCTTCAGCTTGCGCTTTGCCTGTAATCTTGAACTTGCCCTGAGGTTTGAACATGCCTTGCATTTTGCGGTAACGGCGCAGGGAAACTTTCGGTTCGCTGAACTCGCCCGTCTTGGGGTCACGATCTTGGTAAAAGAACATGACGGTCGGCCAAGCACCCTTTGACAGGACTTGCTTGTCCAATTCCTTGATGACGACTTCACCGGTTTCTTCGTCGGTGTACTCGACGGTCAGTTCTTCGACTTCTGCACTCATTTTAACCTCCTTTTAACACAAGACTCCTTTCTTGCGACAAGTACTATAATAAATATATTAAATAGAGTAGAGACGAGAGACGAGAGACGAGAGAGGAATGAGGATTCGAGGGGGTATTGGGGTGTGGGGTATGAGGTATCTGCAATTGGGACAGTATCTGCGATTGGGGCTGTGTATGCGATTGGGGCTGTATCTGCAATAGAACTATCCCGAAGCAGTCTTCCTCAAAGCGAAGCGACCTCAGAGGCGCAATGCGCCGAGCCCACCCCCCATAGCTACAGTTCTAATGACAGTTTTTATGATGTTCGCAGCAACCGCCGTGGATGTGGTCATGGCTCCCAAGGACGCGATGCGGCACCCCGTGAGCAATCAAATCGACTTCGCAACCGTATGTGCTGTGCAGCATTTCCTCGGTCAAGTTCCCGCCTTCGTGATAATGCACCGAATGGTTCACGCAAACGACACTTTTCACCTTGTGCGAAAGAGCCATCAAGTCATGAGTCACAATGACAATCGTCATCGTTTCGCTGAATTCGGCAAGCATGTTGTAAAGCGCCTCAATCCCAGCCACGTCGATATTGTTGGACGGTTCATCCAAAAAAAGAATCCGCGGATTACAGACAAGCGAACGAGCTATCAGAACGCGTTGGCGTTCGCCACCACTCAGTTCACCCAAGCGACGATTGAGGAATCCCGCGATATGTACGCGCTCTAACGCAGCCTTGACCTCATCCGATTTCGACGAAAGACCAATTTTACCGGTAGCAACACATTCAGCCACCGTAATCGGAAATTCGATATTTTTATTCGTATTTTGAGGCACGTAACCCACAGCCACTTTTTTAGTGGGCACCTTTTCGCCAAACAAGCGCACGCTTCCAGTTGTAGGCTTCAACAGCCCCACCATCAGCCTCATCAACGTTGATTTGCCACCGCCATTAGGCCCGATAATAGCAACAAAGTCATTCTCGTCAATAGAAAGATTCACGTCCGTCAATACGGGCGACTTTCCATAGCCAAAAGAAAGATCTTTGATGTCGATGGCAGACATTATTTTTTGCCAACCTCTTTGATAGCGTTCACCAGCTTTTGCACATTGCCCATCAAATCAGCAGACAACGGATCCGTCTCCACAATGGTTGCGCCAAGATCCTTGGCAATCGTAGTTGCAGCACGCTTGCTGAACTGCGGCTGCACAAAAACAATCTTCACGTTGTTCTTGCGGCCCATCTGGATAAGCTTAGCCAAATCCCTCGGTTTGGGTTCCTTGCCATCCACTTCGATAGCATATTGTTTGAGTTTGTAATCCTTAGCAAAGTAACCATACGACGGATGGAAAACGATAAACGAACGCGATTTGACCGGCATATGAATAACCGCTTCATTGATTTGACGTTCAGCCTTATCCAAATTATCAAGCGCATTCTGGAGCCGGAAGATATAGTATTTCTCGTGTTCTGGATCAATTTTTACAAGGTATTCATAAACATTTCGGACAAGGTATTTCACTCGTGCAGGAGAAGTCCAAATATGCGGATCGATTGCATGTTCTTCATGTTCGTGCAATCCGAGACCTTCATGTTCTAGCTCCATCCACTTTATATTCTTCGAAATATCGACAACTTCGACATTTTTGTTCGCACCCAAGAAGCGAGGCATCCAGGTCTTATCTAAACCAGAACCATCCGTAAAATAAACCTGAGCCAGAGAAAAAGCCTTGATGATAGCGGGCTTCGGTTCGTAATTGTGGGGGTCTGCTTCCGGAGGCAAAAGCGTTACAATGTTTACGCGGGCCCCACCCACCATCTTGACAATGGTCGCATAAGGCTGCAGCGAAACCGCCACCGTGATATGTTCCTCACCTGCCCACAGAACCGCGGGAACCATAACAAGCAAAAACAGAAGTCGCGCAATGTGACGCATTATTTTTTTCCTTCAAAAAAAGCGTTAAAGTCTATTTCACTGACGTTATCAACAATAAATTCCGGTTTCACATCGAGTTTTTCGACATCGGACATTTTCGATTCGCCACACAAAGGCAGCACAAACCTGCAACCGGAACGCTTTGCCAGCTCAAAATCAGTATAGAGGCGGTCACCCACAAACAAGATTTCTTCGGGACAATAAAGTTTCAAAAGTCCAGAAAGCATCGCCGGGTTCGGCTTGCCAAAACTCATCTCGGGTTCGACACCGTAAGCTGTTTTCAAGAGCGCCATGAAGCTACCGATATCGGGCACGGGGCCCCGTTCGTCGGGACAGACAAAATCCGTATGGGTTACCCAGAACGGAATTCCGCGCTGCACCCTGAAAGAGAGTTCACACAGTTCGCGGTAATCAAAACTGTTGTGGTACGCGACAAGCACAAGTTCGGTTTGTTCAACCGAGGGGCGCAAATTAAGGCTCGGGTCCTGCGCAGCAAACCACTCATAGACTTCCGGGTTCGCAAAGAAAAAAACGTTCTTGATGTTCCGTTCGTGGATTGCATCGAGCGAAAGATACAGTGCCGAAATAATCGAATCTTGAGCAAGCGGAAGCCCCATGACCTTGAGGCGGTTCTCGTAAAAGACTGGAGACTTGCTCGTGTTGTTACTCAAGTAATAAACGGGCACATGCTTTGCCACGCGCTTGACGGTTTCAACGGCACCCGGATAAGGGCGACCGCTCAGATACAACGTACCGTCTAAATCGAAAACAACAGCTTTTACTTTTTTCACGGGATGTAATATAGAAAATTAGTTACTAGTTACTAGTTATTAGTTACTAGTCTATACAGTCTTAGAGAGTGCATAACTAACAACCAATGACTATTGACCAACAACTCACTCTTATGTTTGCTATTTTTACTGTTATGAAAACTCCTGATAGCCGTTTCTATTGTCCGCTGATTACAGTCGGCACCATTATCTTGGACGAAAACGAAAGCAGCCACGCCGTCCGCGTCTGCCGTGCGGCTAACGGTGATATATTGCAACTTTGCGACGGACTCGGGCATTACGCCGACGCGACGATTACCAAGGCAGACGCAAAAGCTTGCGAAGTCTGCGTGACCGAAGTCGAGGACGCGCCCTTCAAGCGACCGCGATTGAATCTCGGAATCGCATGCCTCAAGGACGACGCGCTCGAAGAAGTCGTTTTTCACGTAGCACAGACTGAAACGGACAGCGTAATTTTCTTGCGTACAGACTACTCTCAGGAACCGAAAAATTCTGACTTGAAAAAGACGGTTCGACGAGCCGAACTCAAGAGTCTCGTAAGCTTGAAGCAATCCAAGAAGGCATGGATGACCCGCATTGAAGGGCCCATCGAATTTGCGGAATGGCTCGCGCAGTACAAGGGAGACTTGATTCTCTGCGACATCGACGGAGAACGCAAACTGGATTTAGGATTGGAAGAAAACGCCGACGGGAAATGCGCCGCCGTTCCTGTTACTTTACTTGTAGGCCCGGAAGGTGGATTTTCGCCCCGTGAAATCGAGGCGGTAAAATTGTTCAAAAACGGCAAGGTCCATTTGCTGAACCTAGGCAACACGCGCTTGCGAGCACGAACCGCCGCGATAATCGCGTTGGGAAAAGTGTTATAGCTAGGCTTTAGAAAAACCTACCGAACATTCACGATTTTATTCCGTCCGGCAATGCGCAGGAGGTAACGACCGGATTGTGCGACTTGCAGCATAACCGTCGAGCCGTTTGCAAAGCCCCGTTGCAGTAAGCGGCCCTGCAAATCCATGAGCGCATAGCTCTCGCCTACCCGTAAACCGCTAATTTCAACCATGCGACCCAGCGTATGGACAACCACCGGCGACAAAGCCAAAGTAGCCTCAATCGAGACCTTGCCAGAACTACTCGACTTCGGCGTTTTCGACGAAGAGGACTTCACAGAGCTGTTGCTAGATTTTGCCGAACTGCTGCTGGACTTCGAAGTTTTCGAAGATGAAGACTTCACCAAAGAACTACTCGATTTCGGCATGCTTGAAGAAGACTGGACTGAGCTGCTACTAGACTTTGGTGCACCCGAGGAACTCGAAGATTTAACCGATGAACTGCTAGACTGCGGTGCACTCGACGAAGATGACTTCACAACACTGCTACTGGACTGTGCAACACTCGACGAAGACACTTCCTTTGCACTTGAAGAACTCAAAACGCTCGAAGAACTAGAACTCCCCGGAGCGGTAATCGCTGCGAGTACACTATCGATAAACTTATCCGAAACTTTCTTGTTCAACACCGGGTACTTATCACTATCCGACTGCGTCCAGGCAGAACCATCCAAGCCATGATTTTTGTAAGACTGCAAACGCTTCAAAAGATTCTTGTTGGCAAAATCATCGGCAGCAACAGCTATAGCACTATCATTTGCAGGCAATCCCTCAAGATAATATACGTTGTCCATATCAAGGACCACTTTCTTTCTCTTTAAACCGTAAATCGCACCAACAGAATCCGTGCCGACGACAGCACCCAAATCGTATGAATTATATACATACACCGAATCAAAAGTGAAATCCCCTACCAGGCCCCCGTTTACACTCTTTGTCGAAGTCACTGTTCCCACATTGTAAGAATTGGCTATCAAGAAATTTTCGGTTACACCTTGGCCAACCAAGCCACCGACAGCCTGAATCCCCTTGACAGGACCTTCGTTATAAGAGTAGAGAACCGTAAGCTTACCAACATCGTCAGCAATTCCCACAAGGCCGCCCACATCATAATCGCCATCAACAAGGCCTAGATTATAAGACGCCAGCACAGCGGCATTTGTATTGTCAAGGTCTCCGACCAGGCCGCCCACATTTTCACTTCCGATCAAGACTCCATCAAAATAAGAATTAGCAATGACCAGAGAGTTGCCGTACACACCCCCGACAAAACCGCCCATATCATCCCCACCCAAGAAATAGGTATCCACAATTCCCAAATTCTTGATGACCAAATTGCCACGTGTAATTTTTCCGAAAAGGCCGCATGCCTGACGATTATTGTCATACAAACAATGACGACCAGTGCTATACAAGCCCGATATGGTATGACCATTACCATCAAACACACCTTTGTAGCCATGCATGGGAATCCACGGCTTAAGCGTGTCAGTACGCGTCGTATCGAGTTTTCCATTGACCAAGACATTCTTGTTCACAACGATATCGGCGGTCAACTTAGCACAAAGTTCCGTTGACAAGCTGTCCACGATTTCCTTAAACAGGTAAAGTTCGCTTGCATTTGCAATTTCATAACAACCATTGACTCGTAGCGGATAATGCACCCACTTAGCATAGAAAGTCAGCGGTCCCGTTGCATCTGCAGTAATTCCAATCACCGGTTCGCCCGAAAAGTCAGCGCTGGCATACCAGCCACCGAAAACATCGTCTTTCTTTACGGGAATCGGAAGCCCCGTTGCAACCCCTTCCTTATACTTGTTGAAATACTTTACCGTATCTTCCGGGAAAGTCACCAGCTTCAAATCAGACAAGGCGATGGTTGCAGAAACGGAACCACTAAATACAGGATAATCATCCGTACCGACTTTCTGGCCCCAAACAAGGCCATCCTGTCCTACAGCAACGTAATTGTGAAGCAAAGTAGCAACGGTGCCATCCTTGAACAAATCTGCATCTACAGAAGAAACTAAGAACTTTCCTTTCACACGATAACTTACATTAACTTCTTTTTCCGTCTTTTCGGAGAAAGCGTTGACAAATACAGGAGCATCGCGTGTATCGACCGAAGCAACAACAGGCCTTGGCTGCATTGTTTTTTCATGAGCATACGGATCTAGTCCGAAGGAATTCACGACATAAATTCGACTTCCCTCATAAAGACGTAAATTATAAGCTGACCCCATACGGCCAGCAAGAAGACCGGCCTCATTATCGGTACGAATACTTGCCACACTATAGGAATTGAGAATCAAGGTTGTTCCAACGGCATTACCAATCAAGCCACCGGCTCCACCTGGTTTCGTATTAAACAAGTTCTTGTCCGTATGATTGACAATTCCTTTATTGTAAGACTGTTCAATCACCAAAGAATCGCCATAGTTCGTCCCCACTAAACCAACATAAAAATTACCCATCACATAAGATGTCGAGTAACAATTCTTTATGACGACAGTACTGCTAGAATCCAGGACCATACCGACGATGGCACCCACACTAGAGCTTCCATTAAAATAGGAATCCTTGATACCAAGATTTTCGATTCGTACATCATGCAGTGGATCAAGATTTTTCACCGACCCAATAAAGCCAACATTCTCAGCCTTTCTTTCATAACTGATTTCGCGATATTCCGTCTCATCGAAATAAAGGCCAGATATGGTATGTCCCGCGCCATCAAACGTTCCTGAGAAGTTGCTGATGCGAACCCAGGGAATCAATTCTTTCGCATCTGCTCCAAGCGTATCATTCAACAACACATTCTTATTGACAACAATATCCTTTGTGAGTTTTCCACAAACAGGAACAATTCTTGACGCATTGGCATTCGCAATCAGAGCAAAGCCATAGAGTTCTTCAGCCGAGCCAATCTGGTAGCAACCGTCAACCATCTTTGGAGCTTTAATTTCAAGCGTTTTCAAAGAGTCGTACCAATTACTTTTGTAGGAATTCATCAAAAGCGTTCCACTCAATTGCGGGAGCGAATCTGCATAAAGCATCTGTCCCCAAACAGAACCGTCAACGTCATTCTTATTATAGTCACGCAGGCGTTGTACTACTGTTCCGTACTTGAAATCATCATTTGGGGCCGCGATTCCAAGAGGGCCCCATTCTGCATCCTCCGGCAGCCAGTAAAAAACATTTTCGACAACAGTTTCATCTTGACGATATTCCCCCACAAGAGGGAAAGCCTTTTTGACATCAGATTCCTTGATAACGTCCTTGATATAGCTGATTGAATTGGCAATATTCAGCTTACCATTGGAAGATCCTACAAACGAACCAAATATGTCTCCATGAGAACTAATCAAGTTATAGGAGTTCTCAATCGAAAGAGAGCCTTCGTTATAGCCGACCAAACCTCCAAAAGCAACAAAAGACGAATCCAGAAGATAAGATCTGTATATATATGTTTCGCTATAGGATTCACCAATTTTAACATGATTGGCGCACCCCACCAAGCCTCCGGCATTACTCGTAGCCTCAAGAGCACCCTGGTTGTAACTATTCAAAATTTCAGCAGCGCTCGCTTTTCCAGCAACACCGCCTAAGCATCCTAACCCTATATATTCGGTTTTGAAAAGTCCCAAGTTCTTGACGACCGCCGGTTTTTCCACGCTCTTGCCATCGTCACTCATAAAGCCCCGAAGCTCCGCGAACATTCCCAAATTAGAGGAATCTCTTACAGCATAATGAAGGCCTTCAATAGTATGATTTTGACCGTCAAAAACACCTCGGAAAAGCGGAATCGGTTTCCACGCGCGTTCTTCATCCGAAGAATACCAGTCATATGTACTGACAATCAGATCTTCTGTCAGCTTACCGCATTCATCATGCGTCTTGGAGGCATTCACAATTTTGGCAAAGCCGTATAGTTCTTCGACAGTAGAAATGGCATAGCAACCGTCGGAATCAAGCTTTGGCGTTTCCGGAACATACGGGTCGGCAGCAAAAGCCGCAACCATAGCCGTCAAAGCAAGAATAAAAAAGCGCTTCATAAATTTTCACCCTTTTTCCGATAAAAAAAGCACCCCGATTTAAAGCCAGGATGCTATACAAAATACAAAAATTTTTAAGGTACAACCTACAAACTAATCTTCACTTTTTCGCGCATGGCCATGACCTGGGCCTTGGCATCTTCGACGGTATCGCGACGAGCGAGGAGAACGCCCATGCGGCGATGTCCCTTCGTTTCCGGTTTGCCGAACAAGCGAATGGCCGTATCCGGCTCGGCGAGCACTTCTTGCAAGTTGCCGAACTTCACGTGATCTGATTCGCCTTCAACGACAATCGCCTTCGAAGCACTCGGACCGTGGAACGCGATGTTCGGAATCGGGAGACCGAGAATGGCGCGAGCGTGCAATGCAAATTCCGAGAGGTCTTGAGAAATAAGCGTCACCATGCCCGTATCGTGCGGACGCGGAGAGACTTCACTGAACAAGACTTCGTCCTTGCAAACGAAAAGTTCCACGCCAAAGATGCCGCGACCGCCAAGTGCGTCCGTGACCTTCTTCGCAATGACCTTTGCCTGTTCCAAGAGTTCCGGCTTCATCGGCTGCGGCTGCCAGGATTCCTGATAGTCGCCGCTCACCTGATGGTGGCCAATCGGTTCCAAGAAGCTCGTGCCACCCACATGGCGGACCGTGAGCAAAGTAATTTCGTAATCGAACGGCACAAAGCCTTCGACAATCACGCGGCTGGCGGCACCAGTGCGGCCACCCGTCTGCGAAATGTTCCAAGAGTTTTCAATGTCAGCTTCGGTCTTGATGACGCTCTGACCGTGACCGGAAGAACTCATCACCGGCTTGATGACACACGGGATGCCGATTTCCTTGACTGCCGCCTTGAAATCCTCGAAGTTGTCGGCAAAGCGGTACGGGCTCGTCTTGAGGCCCAGTTCTTCGGCAGCCAAGCGGCGAATGCCCTCACGGTTCATCGTGAGCTTGGTGGCCTTTGCGGTCGGGATGACGTTGTAGCCTTCCTTTTCGAGTTCCACGAGCGTATCGGTTGCAATCGCTTCAACTTCCGGCACGATGTAGTCCGGTTTTTCCTTTTCAATGACAGCGCGGAGTTCCTTGCCATCGAGCATGTTGATCACGTAACTGCGATGAGCCACCTGCATGCCCGGGGCGTTGGCGTAACGATCCACAGCAATTACTTCGACGCCAAGACGCATCATCTCAATGATGACTTCTTTGCCCAATTCGCCAGAACCGCAGAAGAGAACCTTCGTTGCGGTAGAACTAAGAGGTGTACCGATTTCAGCCATAAAAACTCCTTGTTATGCAAGAAATATAAGTATTAGTTGGTATTCTAGAACTTCATATCCACAGGATTAAAGCTGAATTTCACGCCAGAACGAATCCAGGCATCGGCGCCATCCTCGTTTTTATCATGCGCTAGATTGCGATAGATACGGAAACCGCCACCAGCATAGAACTTAAACCAATCTGTTACAGTTCTTTCGTAAACAGCATCAATGAGGAACTGTTTTTCAACCACGCCAGAAAGCGAATTTTCCTCTTTTAGAGCCTTGTCATAGTCCGTATAAAGTTCCTTATCGCCCTGACGGAGCCACGCAAGGGTTAACCTTGCAAAATGGCGGTTCCATTTCCAGTCCATGTCAAACCACAAGTCAAGCGCATCCCCTCCTCTGCGGTATCCGATGGGATAATCGACAAAAAATGCGTCTGCAAAAGTGAGCGTATCCTCTTGATCCTGATAATTACTGCGGTAGTTGCGGCGTCCTGTATATTTGAGCAACGGAAGTCTGCTGTTGTTTGCCACCGGGTCCGTCCGCACAACATCCAACCGCCACGAGAACTTTCCGTACCTGCTCGTTTCAAGTTCATGGTAATAACCCACCATGTAATTAACAACGGATCGGTTCGTATTCATCTTTTTGCTTTCGCCGACCGGACTTGCAACATCTTCAAAATTCAATTGCGTATAGAACTTCGCTCCGTTCGATGTCTTATAGCCAAGCTCCACGGATGTCGCCGCGGATGTATAACCCGTCGCATAATTGTCATGCCAATACATGAACGGGTTGAAAGAACGGAACTCCAACGACTTTCCGCCAATAACGCTTTGTTCAACAAGATAGAGCCAGAACTTGCGGGTTTCAATGCCAAGCCTATGGAACACCATGTTCTTCACGTTTTCCGTATATGTACGCTTGCGCTGATTGCTCACCTGCTTTCCATATTCGGTACACTTCTGTACATAAGCTTCAGTCCCCTTTTCCGGGCAGCCCGTTTCATGATTCATCACATCACCAAACAGCCAAGCGTTCAAGGAACTCAGCAAAAAGTCATAGCGGAATATGCCAACATTGAATTTCCATTGGATTCCATCGTGATACGGCAAACCGCCAAGAAAAATATCGTTCTTGGAAATTTTCAAATCCTCAGGATCGAAGCGACCGAATTTCACAAAACCTACAGGATTATCCCACCTGGCGTAAGCATTGATAGGCACATTGATATCGAGTTCACTGGGCTTGTAAGTAAAATTCGTTTTAAGTTCACTGTTATACCAAGCTTCCAAATCCTTGCGTAATGGCGCTTCTAGCAAAAAATGAAAATCCTTATAGCCCGCCCTGAACGAAAACATGAAAAAAGGTTCAATATTTTCTTCGTAACTACGGCCCGTTTCAAGAGGAATCCGAAGGCCTTTCCAACTGTGATTGCCTCTCCCGTAATCTTCAAGGGTATCCACAGCAAATACGGGGTCCGTCGGCCCACCATTAAAGCCAATGTTGAAATCCAAACCGAACTGGAAGTACCCGTTTTTTTCCGCAGATTTTTCAGTTGGATTTTCAACAGAAGCAAACGAAGCGATCGCCGCCACGCAAATAAAGAATAAAACTCGATAAAGCATAACATAAATGTATTAAAAAAAATCGCAACTCGTGCCATGGTAGCGACCTTAATAAAGCCGAGCGGTCTTTTCCGTGAGCCACAAGAGCCTCGTATGAACGAGGCATGGTGGCGAGAGCGAGGCGAAGAAGGCGTCTTGTATTACATAAGAGCCGAGCGGTCATAAAAGGCACAAGAAGGACCACCCAGGCAGGGAGACCCGGGTGATCCCTTGTGTTGTGGTGGGTACGCCTTTACGTACCCGGTGTGTGTGTGTATTTTTCGAAGGCATGTCCAAAAACATTCGAACACGTCTGTCGAATTTCTTACTGCATCATTGCACTAATCGTTTTCACGACTAGAACAAATCAGAATTCATACGCATAAAGGCAGGCAACTCGTAATCGACGTTGCTTTCCTTGAGTGCATCATCGTAACCGCTCGGATTACGCTTAAAGGCCGGAGTCTTGTAGTCATTCTGTTCAGCACGCAGGTCCTGCTTCATGTTGGAGCCTGCATAGTTGCCGTTAGAAAGAGGGTCAGCTTCTGCAACACCCGGCAGTTCTTCGGTTTCACGCAAAGTAGCGGTAGCCGTAGGAGCAACCACTTCTTCAGCATAAGAAGCCTTGGCGTCAAAGCTCGGAGATGCAAACGAAGAAGCCGGAGCGAACATGGCGGCTGCGGCATTCACCGGAGTTGCCGGACGAGCGGCGCTTGCATAAGTGCTCTGCGGAGCGGCATAAGCCGGAGCAGCCGGGACTGTGCGCTGAGCGACAGCAGGAGCAGCAACCGTCGGGGCAACCATAGCAGCAGCCGGCATTGCAGCAGTAGAGCGGCCAGCGAGAGCAACAAAGTTAGTTGTCGGACGCGGAGTAGCAGCCTGCACAGCCGGACCCTGCTGATAAGCCTGAGCCTGCGGGAAAGCTGAAGCTATACCACCATAGTTCACGGCAGCAGCGTTGTTCGTGCCACCGCAACCTGTAGCGATAATGGTGATGCAAACCTTGTCGCCAAGTTCCGGAAGCGTAATGTCGCCCACGATGATGTTCGGGTTGCCTTCTTCGCCCACAGCGTCGTAAATGTGTTCCATAGCTTCGTTGTGTTCGAGCAAGGAGTAATTTTCGCCGTGAGAAACGTTGACGAGCACGCCAGATGCACCTTGGATATCGATATCTTCGAGAAGCGGAGAAGAAAGAGCTGCGTCTGCAGCGGCAATGCCGCGGCCTTCACCTTCAGCAGAACCCGTACCCATAAGAGCGCTGCCACCTCTAAGCATGACCTTGCGAATATCGGCAAAGTCAACATGCACAAGACCGTGACGGAACATGATGCTGCAAATGCTCTGCACTGCATTACCGAGAATTTCGTCAGCCATCTTGAAAGCTTCATCCATCGTAGCGTTCTTATTTGTATTCTGGATGAGGTTCATGAGCTTCTTGTTTTCGATGACAATGATGGTGTCAGCGGCATCGCGGAGAGCGCGAACACCGTTCTGAGCCAAGGAATTGCGGACATTACCTTCGAAGCGGAACGGCTTCGTGACAACGGCAACCGTAAGCACACCTTCTTCACGAGCAATGTTTGCCACAACCGGAGCGGCACCCGTACCGGTACCACCGCCCATGCCCGCCGTAACGAACACGAGGTCGGCGCCCTTCATGGCGTCCCTCAAGTCATCGATGTTTTCTTCGACAGCCTTGCGTCCCATTTCCGGATCCATACCGGCACCGAGATTTCTCGTGCTCTTTTCACCAATAAGAATCTTGTGGTCGGCGAGACTCTGATCCAAAGCCATAGCATCGGTATTGATGGCATAGTATTCTACGCCCTCAATATTCATCTGCTTCATGCGGTTGACAGTATTACCGCCGGCACCGCCGACGCCGAACACCTTTACCTTGGCGTTTCTAAATGGAGTATCGTCTCCTGTGACACGAGATTTTGCCTCGAAGTTGATGTTTGCGAAGTCACTCATAGTTTATCTCCCTGATTTGAGTGGTTTATGTTGTTAAAAATAAGTCCTGATAAAATCGCGGAAGCGCTGTAAACCCTTCTTGACAGACACGGCCAATTGGGTTCCTGTTTCGCGTTGTTTCTTTTCGCGATGTTTCTTATTCGCATAGTACAAGAGGCCAATGCCTGTCGCATAAGACGGATTCTGGAACGCTTCCTGAATACCGCTCATGCCTCTAGGCTTACCAATATGGACAGGCTTCTTGAATACTTTGGTAGCAATGTCTTCAATACCGACAAGATTGCAGCAACCGCCTGTAAGCACGATTCCGCCATCAATAACGGTATCCAAATGATGTTTTTCCAAATCCTTTGCCAGAATCTTAAAGATTTCGGCAACACGGGCCGTAATGATACGAGCCAAAAGTTTACGAGAACAAGGGACTTCCCCACGATCGCCTACACCAGGCACAGGGAAAGTTTCGTCTTCAATCAAATTGTTGAGCGTGCAAGTTCCGTATTTTTTCTTGATTTCTTCAGCCTTCGAAATCGAAACCGGAACTTCGAGGCACTTGCTGATATCGCTTGTAATGATGTTGCCCGCCATATCAAGCGATGCCGTATAGCGCACGGAATCCTTCACGAACACGGCCACATCGGCAGAGCCGGCTCCAATGTCGATAAGCGCGACACCCAATTCACGTTCGTCTTCCGAAAGAACGGCAGAGGCAGCCGCAAGCGGTTCGAGAACAAAGCCAGCCACATTGAGGCCAGCGCGATTCACACATTTTGCAATATCCTGGAGAGCGTTCGGGCGTGAGGTAACCACCTGAACTTCGACTCCGAGGCGACGGCCTGAATAGCCCTTGGGATTGCGTATGCCCGTTTCGTCATCTAGCGTATATTCACCCGGGAAAATATGGATGATTTCGCCAGCCTTGTCCGGCAGCGTACTCGCCTGTCTTTGAACGTTGATGATATCTTCTTCACGAACTTCGTTCGTCGGAAGTGTCACAAGTCCTTTGTAGCTGAACGAGGACACATGCTTTCCAGCAATGCCGACATAGACATCGCGTACATCGACTCCCGCCGATGATTCCAGCATGTGAACCGCTTTTTGGAGAGTTTCGACAACGGAATCGTATTCATCAGAAGATTCCAATGGGAAATCCCCACACTCTACAACTCGGATAGATTCACCTTCCGAGATACCAACGAATAAATTCACTTTCGAGGCGCCAATGTCAAGCCCGAAAATGTAGTCATTCTTTTTGACTGTTTGTTTACTGTTATCCATTGATACACCTCTTATCAAAGTTCTTTATATACGCAAATCCATGAAATCTCATATCCACCTCGCTAGCGCAAAGGAGATCCTTACGAAAGCCCATACCAAGAGCATCGTACAAGGTAAACAAATCATTATCCCAGTTCGATTCCGGGAACATCACGCGGAATCCGGCATCCTTGAAAAAAACTTCAAACGCAGAATCTTTCTCGGACCAGCCAATTTGCGAAACCTTTTCATACAAATTCTTATTCATTTTCCGCATCGTTGACAAAAACAAAGCCACCTGTTTAATCTTTCCAATAGATTCGTTTTCAAGAATCGGCAAATGGAGTGCTGTCATCATCGACATCGGAAGCGATAGTCCACGTTCAGAATAAACCGTTCCCTTTCCGTCTTCGAGGACAGACAAGATTGGCGATGCTTCTTGGAGCTTGATATAAAGCGATGACGGGAATTTACTTTCCACCTCGGCAGAATGGATTAGCGGAATCTGCAAGAGTGATTTCTTGACGGAGTCAGCGTCCAGTTCAGACATGAGCATGCCCGTTTCCACCTGAGCGCTTTGAACCACATCTTCCCACGAAAGCATGCGATTGCCTTCGATTTCGATATATTGCAAATGCCTGAATTCCAGCGGGTTAATCTGCTGCAGATAGAAACGACTATGCCACAGAGCACCGACGGCCACGACAAGGAGCAGGGCAAAAAACCAGCCCTTGCGCTTGAACCAACGGACGCGACTGCCAATGGCAAGTTTCACCTTGCGGTTGCGCTTGCGCTTGCGTTTGCGTTCGTTGTAGCCGATTCGGCGACCGAACATGTTCGTATCATCTAAGCTCAAATGCTCTTCTCCAAAATCGTCTGGCCCAGTTTCCAAATGTTACCGGCACCCATCAAAACAATCACATCGTTCGGCTTGAGCAAATCCTTGCAAACCGGAATCAAGTTGTTCACGTCTCCGATAAAGCGTGCATCGCGGTGGCCACGGTCAGCAGCACTGTTAGCGACCATTGCTCCCGTCACGCCCTCAATCGGCTTTTCGCGGGACGGATAGATATCGGTCACCAAAAGCACATCGCAGTTGGCAAACGCACTACCAAAGGCTTCGTGTTGGTCGCGAGTACGCGTAAACAAATGCGGCTGGAAAGCGACAATGATGCGCTTGTCCGGGAACGCTTCGCGGAAACCGAGCAACGTGGCGGTCGCTTCCGTCGGGTGGTGAGCGTAATCATCAAACACCATGACACCATTCTTTTCGCCTAAGAACTCGAAACGACGCTTGACACCTTCGAATGCGGCAACAGCCTTGCGGGCGATTTCAATCGAAATACCTTCTTCCACAGCAAGCGCCACGGCAGCAGTCGCGTTCAACACGTTGTGGCGACCCGGAATCTGGAGTTTGAATTCACCGAGGCTCTTGCCATCGCACAAGATTTCAAACTTCGGGTATCCCTTCACGAATGCGAGATTTTCGACGCGGTACTTGGCCTGACGCGTAAAACCGTACGTAATCACCGGTTTCTTGAGGTGCGACAAAATCTGCTGCACGTTCGGGTCATCGAGGCACACAATCACCTGACCGTAGAACGGAATCTTGTTTGCAAACTGCGTAAACGCATCCTTAATAGCATCGATATTTTCGTAAGTATCAAGATGGTCGGCATCGATGTTCGTGATAATCGCCGAAGAAGGCATCATCGAAAGGAAACTGCGGTCGAATTCGTCACTTTCGGCAATGAGGTAATCACCATGGCCCACCTTGGCGCCACTGCACTTGCCCTTCACGATACCGCCCACGATAATCGTCGGGTCGAGTCCGGCTTCTTCCCAAATAGCGCCAACGATAGACGTCGTGGTCGTTTTGCCGTGCGTACCGGCAATGGAGAGCGTGTATTTGAGGCGCATGAGTTCGCCAAGCATTTCGGCGCGGCGGATTACCGGGATACGGCGGTTGCGAGCCTCGACAAGTTCCGGATTGTCATATGGAATTGCAGACGAATAAACGACCAAGTCCGCATCCACGACATTCTTAGCTTCGTGCTTCGGGTCTATGCGAATGCCAAGGCCTTTCAAGTAATCAATAACAGCCCCTTCGCCCATATCGGACCCCGTCACCACAAAACCATTTTCGTAGAGCACTTCGGCAATACCGGACATACCGGCGCCACCGATACCCACAAAATGAAGGCGACGAACACGTTTACAATCATTAATCTGCATTACGTTCTCTCCATATCCAGAATAATTTTCGCAATCTGGTCTGCGGCATCGGGCATGCCAAGCGTTGCGGCGGCTTCACCCATCTGCTTCAAGCGCTCCGGATCGTACAGGAGCGATTCCACTTTATTCCAAAGATCATTCGGTTCATCATCGAGTTCCACGAGGGCCGCTCCCGCACGCTCGACAACGCGGGCATTGTGTTCCTGATGGTTGGCTGTCGCATGCGGATACGGGAGCAAAATGGACGGCTTGCCAAACGCAAGAATTTCAGCAAGTCCCGAAGCTCCCGCACGGCTGATAATCAAGTCCGCATGTTTCATGTACGCGTAAATGTTATCGAGGAATCCACGAACGGCAACATTGGGCAAAATACCGAGACGTTCATTGATGCTATCGACATTTTTTGCCCCCACCTGCCAGACAACACTGATATCTTCGTGGGCAGCGATACGGCCGATACTTTCTTCAATCTTGTTATTGATGCCTGCGGCACCCTGGGAACCGCCAACGATAAACACCGCCTTGCGTCCTTCGCGGAATTCCACCGGACGTGGGAGGGAATCTGCAGCAGGCAAGTCACGGATTGGGTTTCCGAGAATACGCGTCTTTTCAATCGGGAATCCCTTCATTGCCTCTTCGGATGTCACAAAAATCATCTTGGCGTAACGGGAACCCACCTTGTTTGCGACACCAGCAACAGCATTCTGTTCTTGCAAATAAACCGGAATGCCCATGGAACCTGCAGCAAGTACGATCGGGAGCGAAACATAACCACCCGTCGCAATCACCACATCTGGGGCGACCTTCTTCACGACACTTTTTGCACGGACCAGAGACTTGGTCAAATTAAAAGGCAAAGCCAAATTCTTGAGGAACGGGCCACGATGCAACGGGACTGCCGAAATGTATTCATACGGCCAATTCTTTGCCACAAGGCGTTCTTCCATGGAATCCTTACGGCCAGCAAATGTAATCTGAGTTACACCCAACTTTTTCAAGCTCTCGGCAATAGCCACCGCTGGGAATATATGGCCACCCGTGCCACCACAAACAAAGAGGAATTTTTTCATATAAATCTCCTTCTTGCCCTAAAATTCGCAAACTGTCCCATCTCAAACGATACCGGGCCACTCATGTAAGGTTCATGGATGCTTTTACCAGTCGTCGGACGAGAAATATTCAAAAGGATTCCGATAAACGCCGCAGAGAACGTCAAGTTCGTGCCACCAAAACTGAGGAACGGAAGAGGCTGTCCCGTTGTAGGGATAAGTCCGACACACACGCAAACATGAATAGCGAAATTCAGGAACAGCGATGTCGTAAGCGCTACGGCCATGTACTTCCCGAAACGGGTCGAAGAGCGTCTCGCAATATTGTAACCTTGCGAGAAAAGAATCGCAAAAGCGAGCAGTACAGCAAACGTACCGACAAATCCAAATTCTTCACCAATCACTGAATAGACAACATCCTTGTGCGCTTCGGGCAAGTAACCCAATTTCTGTTCACCCATGCCAATGCCTGTTCCGAAGAACCCGCCATTTCCAAGAGCTTCAAGCGCATGTCGCCCTTGCCACTGCGAAGCCGTCATCGTCCCTTCGTCCGAGAAGAACGCCATGATGCGGCTACGGGAATGCGGTTTCAAAAGCAACGCGATAAGGCCAAGCGGCATACTCACCAAAACACTCAAACCTACATACTTGTAATTTGCCCCGGCAATCGAAAGCAATACAAGCAAAAGCACGCTGAACATAATAAGCATCGAAAAATTCGGTTGGCAAATCAACAGAACCGCCGCTATAGAGAACGGAACCAACGGCTGGATAATCGTGCACTTGAGAGTCTTGATTTCGTCACCAGCATTGGAAAGCTTCGCGCAAATCCACGCCACAAAACCAAACTTCATAATTTCAGAAGGCTGGATACCCCAAATCCAACGGGAAGCACCCTTCACCTCGCCACCAGAAACAATTGCGGCCAACGTAAGGACCGCCCCGACCACAAAGATAAAGCGGGCGCCCACTTTCCACAATGCATAATCGACTTTGTAGAAGAAGAAAATAGCGACCACGGCAGCAAAGAACTTATGAAGATGGGCCTTCAAATAATATTCCGCAGGTAAATTGCGCGATGCAGCCACAGGCGCGGACGCTGAATAAATAACAGCAATGCCCGCACACATCAAAACGATGGTGACGATAAGCAAAAGCTTGTTCATTCCTGTGGACTGAGAGTTGGACATCTTAACTTGAGAACCTTACCTTAAACCTTGAATTCCGCCTTCATGTGGAGAAGCGCATCGACAACTTGTTCCATATGCATGCCGCGACTCCCCTTCACCAGGAACACATCACCTTCGGCAACTTTATCGTTCAAGAAACAAACCACATCTGCAACAGAATCGAAATGGAATACGTTTTTCATGCCACGGGCTTTTGCACCCTCCACGTACTTTTTCGCTTCTTTACCGACGGCAAGGAGCATGTCGAAGTTCATCTCCGGCACCATCATGCCAATCTGCTTGTGCATATTGCCACTTTCCTTGCCAAGTTCGAGCATATCGCCAAGAACCGCAATGCGCTTGCCATCGATCCTCATGTTGCCCAATGTCTGGAGCGCCATCTTTGTCGAAGACGGGTTTGCGTTGTAGCAATCCGAAATAATCTTGAAACCGTTAGCGGTCTTTATCTCCATGCGCATGTTCGTGGAGACAAAACCTGCAAGAGCCTTGGCCATGTCGCCTTTCGGAATGCGGAAAGTCTCGCCTACAGCAATTGCGGCAAGAGCATCATAAAGATTGTGGTCACCGGGAACGTTCAAAACAAAATGTGTACGGCCGATATAGAAATCCGCACAGAGGTTTTCATTCCACTTGAGCTTTTCCGGTTTGATGATACCACGGCGGACCCCGAACGTCACCACCTTGAAATTTTTGTTCGCTTTCACCTTGCAGAGGCGTTCGTCATCGGCGTTCACAATCAGCGTTCCGCCCTTCTTGAGGCCTGCAACGATGTTGATTTTTTCATTGAAGACGCCATCCAAGTCGCCGAGGCGTTCGAGGTGGGAGGCTCCAATGTTCGTAATCACGGCCACATCCGGTTCCGTCGCCAGTGATAGCGGGCGGATTTCGTCCGGACCGCTCGTACCCATTTCGACAACAGCAGCTTCGTGGCTGTGCTTCAGCTGGAAAAGCGTCATCGGCACACCGATATGATTATTGAAGTTTCCCTGCGTGGCATGGGTGTTGAACTTCATCGAAAGCACGGCCTTCGTCATTTCCTTCGTAGTCGTCTTGCCGTTACTGCCGGTGATGGCGACCTTCTTCAACTTGAAAAGTCTTTGATAGCCCTTGGCTAATTTCAAGAGTGCCTGAGTCGTATCTTCGACAGGAGCGTACATCTTGAAATTCGGATCGATAGCAGTTTGGTTTATAACGCTCATCAGAGCTCCATCCTTTTCCATTTGAGATACAAACTGGTGGGCGTCAAAACGTACGCCCTTGATAGGCCAAAAGACAACGCCCTTGGCGCTTTCGCGAGAATCCATGCAAAGATTCACCTTGCGTTTCAAGGTGCGAGCCGGAACACCGACAGCTTCGGTTTCCAGAATCTTGAGCATTTCTCCAATAGTCAAATCAAGCTTTAACATTCCATCGCCTTCACCGCAATTTCGCGATCGTCAAAATGATGCTTGGTCTTGCCGATAATCTGGTAATCCTCGTGACCCTTGCCAGCAATCACGAGCCAGTCACCTTCACGCAGTTCCGCACAGGCGCGGTTAATCGCCTCTTCACGGTTTTCGACAACTTCAAACTTGTCCGTCGTCATACCCGCACGCACATCAGCGATAATCGCCGACGGATTTTCGGTACGCGGGTTATCGGACGTGAGCCAAGCCTTGTCCGCAATGCGTTCGGCAATGCCGCCCATAATCGGGCGTTTCGTCTTGTCACGGTCACCACCGCAACCAAAGACCGTCGAAAGCTTGCCGCGGCAAAGGCTGCGAGCCGTATTCAACACACGTTCAAGAGCGTCCGGCGTATGGGCGTAATCCACAATGACATGTTTTCCGTCCTTGTTCCAGACCTTTTCGAAACGTCCCGGAACGCGAACCGTTGCAATCGCCTTACGCATCGCCTCTTCGGAAATTCCCAAAGCGTGCGCCCAAGCCAAAACGAGGAGAACGTTATCCACGTTGAAATCGCCGCAAAGCGGAGTCACAAACTTTTCTTTTGCAATCATCGGGAGCGTGAATTCCAGACCGTCTTCTGTATTCTTCACCTCGCCGAACGGCTTGATATCGGACTTTGCCTTGCCAAGTCTCGAAACCGAGACCTTGCGGCAGTCGAGAACGTTAAAGAGCTTTTCGCCATGTTCGTCATCGATATTGATGACAGCCACGCCATTTTCAGCCAAATACTTCGTAAAAAGCAACTTTTTTGCTTCAAAGTAGGCGTCCATCGTCTTATGGTAATCGAGATGGTCTTGCGTCAAGTTGCTAAAGAGGCCGCTCTTAAAGTGGATTCCCGCCACGCGCCCCTGGTGCAGCGAATGCGAAGACGCTTCCATCACGAGATCCGTACAGCCAGCTTCCACGGCGCTAGCCGCAAATGCGAACAAATCAAGCTGGCCCGGAGTCGTAAGCGTAGCCGGAACAGACTTGTCGCC